>Ga0208195_1001188_pt1 | contig 29686 bp, 57 predicted proteins | sample AD_UKC077_MetaG_FD_184441 | JGI IMG/M metagenome (GOLD analysis project Ga0208195, IMG submission 184441) | Active sludge microbial communities of municipal wastewater-treating anaerobic digesters from USA - AD_UKC077_MetaG (SPAdes) (version 2) | ecosystem: Engineered > Bioreactor > Anaerobic >... | reverse complement strand
GCCATTTTAAAAGAAGATAAAAAATTAAATTTTATACTTGATGTGAAGAAATTAAGACATGCCACATCACATATTAGTTCAAATTCCTGGGTCAAAAGTTCAAAGAAAATACAGTTTGATGAATATCATATTGGTGTAAAATCACTATTTCATTCAATAAGAATACCAATGTTTGCAACTCAGATTGTGAAAGATGGTAAGATTACTGATTTTGAATGTGCTAACTGGGTATGGGATGAAATAAAATCAAAACATTGGACTTGGGAAGAATTGGATTCTAAGTTTAGAGAAGTTAGAAATGAGACTCTAACTAGATTTAGACATATAACACATAAGTAGTATGGATGAAGTAGATTATAATAAAATTCTTGAAGAGTTATTAGAACAGAGAAAGAATAGAAAAAGTTTAGTGACTTCTGTTGCGCCACAAGGATATGCAGGTTCTTTAGTATCTGGTGGTTCTCAAGGTATTGAACCATTAAGTTTTGACTTTGTTTCTTTATATCCAAGTACAATGACTATGAGGTTCCCAGGTAAAAACATTATAAGAAAGAGAAAGATTAGAAATATTTTTCCTGATATAGAATAAAAAAACCCCATCAAATGATGGGTTTTTTATTTTTAAGTAGAATGAGAGGTAGATATTTTTATATATACTTTATGAAAATATGTAATAAGTGTAATTTAAGTAAAGATTTTGAATTTTTTTATAAGAGACATACTAATAAAGATGGTTATAGAAATACCTGTAAAGAATGTGAATTGGATAGTAAAAGAAAATCAAATCAAAAGTACTATGAAAAGAATAAAGAGATATTAAATGAAAAAAATATTCTATTTAGTAAAAAGTGGAGAAAAGAAAATGTAGATAAAACTAAATTATATAGTAAGAATTATCGTTTAGATAATAAAGATAATATTAAATTATATAGTAAGAATTATCATGAAGAAAATAAAAGTAAAATAAATTCATATAAAAATAAAAATAAAAAAGAAAGAATAAAATCAGATTATTTATTTAGATTGAAATGTAATATTAGAAGTTCAATATCTAATAACTTAAAATCACAGGGATATACTAAAAAAAACAATACAACAGATATTATATGTATATCTTTTGAAGATTTCAGAATTTATTTAGAATCTAAATTTGAATATTGGATGAATTGGGAAAATTATGGTAGATATAATGGTGATTTTGAATATGGTTGGGATATTGACCATATAATACCAATATCAAGTGCTATAACAGAAAATGATGTGATAAAACTAAATCATTATACTAACTTACAACCACTTTGTAGTAAAGTAAATAGAGATATAAAAAGAGATAATATAAAAAAAGAGTGACTTTCATCACTCTTAATTCTTAGTTATTTAGTTTCTCTCTAATTCTTGTGAGAGTAGTTTCATTATAAAACTTACCATCTTCAAAGATTACTTGAAGTAACCCTTTACCTTCTTCTTCCCAAGTACATTGGTCTTTCAATTTTATTACACCATCTTCTTTATATACTTGTAAAAGACCTTTTGCAGATTTTTTAACTCCACCATCAGTAATTGGATCTTTGAATATCTCAATACCAATCCCATTTACTTCAATGTATGTTGCTTTTTGTGCAGAACCATGTGTATCACGTGTAACAAATGCTAAACTATAGCTTCCCACACCTAAAACAACATTTGTAGAAGCAAAACCTTTAGCTTCTAATCTTTCAAAGATTCTTTGAGCTCTATCATAGTTAATACTATCACCATAGATTGCTCCAATATGTGAATCTAATACTTTGTACCCTGTAGATGAAACTGTACCACCAAAGATGTCCCAAAGTAGTTCAATAACACCTTTGTATTTAGGTAATCCTAAATCTAAATATGATTCATTTTCTGCATCATATTTTTCTCCACAAAGAATATCAACAGGATCTCCAGAGTCAGGTCTGATTACTAATTTACCATCACGAGACATAATCAAGTCTTTTGCTTTAACACAATATTCTGTGATTGCTCTCCATAAGTCAAAGGTGTCCATTACTAAAGAAAGAATACCACTTGGGAATTTTTTCAATAAGTAAACAAACATTTCATACTCAAACTCACCAACTTTAGTCCAGTCACCTTGTGCATTTTGCATAAAGAAACCAGTTAAAGAACACATAATAGCATGTTCAGATGCAATTACAGAGTTGATACAAGGTTCAACTTCATCATAATACATTCTTGCTGCAGGAATTACTGGTAAAGTATCAGAACCTCTTGAACCAGTTGCAAAACCTAAACCAGAGTTAACAATTGCAGATTTACCACCCATACCTCTCATAGAGAAATCATGGAATTGGAAGTCTAAGAAACCAATTGCTTCTGGATTAGTTTTAATAATCCATTTCTTACCTAATTGTCTTAAAGAACGTACAAAGGTAGCTGATGTTTGACCTTGCCAAAACTCAGCAGATAAGATAGTTTCTAAATAGTTTACAATCCAGTCAGCAACATAACCATTTAATGGTTGAGTATTTACAATAGTAAAAGAAGGGATTTTGTAAGGAGTTACTGTTCCTTCTTCTAAAGATTTGATTCTAACAGGTAAGTAACCTAATTTGTGTAATTCTTTGAAGTGAGTTACATCATAAGGTTGAGATAAACCTAACATCATTGTCATATCTTCACCAAACTTATCAATTTCTTGAATAGGTCTGTTAAAGAAATTAACATTCCAATCATGATACATTTGTCTAACAAGTTTTTGTTGTCCAAATTGAACAACTTCACCATCATTAGGACAATTACTATGTTTACCACTTCTTGGTGTGTTGTTTGAGTACATTAAAGTACTACCTGTAGGTAACATTGGTTTGTGTCCTGTTTTATATACGTCTGTCCAATAAATTTCTAAAAAGTTCATATTAAAATATATTAAGTTGTTTTACTAATTCATTATCTACATTTTTAACTGAGTTGGTACAATAAATACCATCAATCCAGTTTCTCAATTCAAGAAATCCTGCAGAGAAGATTCCATGAGTAACTACTAAATAGATTTTGTCATTAAAGACAGAATCTTCTCTTTCTTTTCTGATTGTTTTTGCAATTTCTAAGAAAGTTCTACCACCATCACAAATATCATCAATGATAACAAAGTTTTTACTACCAGGTTCTTGAGTAAGTCCAGGAACTTCTGTGTGAGTAATTTTACCAGTTTTAATATCTCTGTGTTTATTTGCAATAACCATATTTTCAATACCAAAATGTTCTGAAACATGATACATTTTTTTAAGAGCACCTGCATCTGGTGAAACTAAGATAAGTTTTTCCCTTGCACCATTTGTATTATCAATGTCAGTTAAAGCAAACTTAACTAAAGTGATATTGTCAATCTTTCTGTAGTTATGAATACAAGCTTCAAGTACATCAGAGTGAGCATCTACAATAGTTACTGTTTCATAATCTTGTGAATTGATAATTGGTGTAATAACATCTTTAAGATAATTGATACCTCCATCTTCAAATTGTCTGTCAGATCGTGCACCTAAGAAGTATGGTACATAAAGGTGAATTGTTTTTACTCCTATATTTCTAAGAGCAGCGGTTGCACATAAAATAACTTCTAAGTCTTTGAAGCTATTAAGTCTTGAACTAATTTTTACTTCATCTTCAAGATGGATGAACTCAAGGTTGATTGATTGTTGACCATCAGGAAATTTAGATATTTTGTATCTAAGGTTTAAGTCACCTACTTTTTCTTGGTCAACTAAGTCTAATATTTTCATAATATTTTATAGTTTGAATTTCTATACAAATATACAACTATTGTTTTAATATAATTAACTTTTTTCAATTATTTTTATATAAAATTTATGGATGTAGAATTTGATGAAAATGATAGACTAATTTATAAAGGTGTTAAATTTGAAACAACTAGAGAACAGATATATCATCTACAAGATTATGGTGTTGATGCTATGAACTATATAGAAGAAATGTATAAGAAAAGTACTGTTTATATTAGAGACCAAAAAATTGACCTTATATTAAAAAAGTAATTTCTTAATACTTAACTCTCTATTCCATTCTTTAAGTAAATCTAATTCATGATCACTGAACTCTCCTAAATCATCTTGATTAACAGTTTTATGATAATCTAATTTATAGTAAGTTGGATTCATATCTTTTAGATAAATAAATTCTTCTGAATTAGGAAAGAAAGAATTAAATACTTGTTGATTTTCCATTGTAAAATCTTCATAGTTTTGTAAGAATTGAAACTCATAATCACATATACCAAAGTGTAAACTATCTTCATATATAAAAAGAAAAAGAGGTTTTGGTTTTACATCCAATGAAAAATCTGATGTAGTAGTTGTAATAAATAACAACTTAACATTTTCCCATAGTGGGTCAATTTTTACAATATTTCCTTGATATTTTTTTGACATAGATTATTTAATATATATTATATGAATAAAATTGTTAATGGTTATTTAGAATTTATTACTGAAAGTAAATTAGAATTGCTTTTAGAGGCAAAGATACAGTTTATGCCAAAGTTTACCAAATTACTTAATAGAATAGATTCTCCAATTACTACTGCATTGGAAGAAATAGCTGGTAAAGATGTTGATATTAATACTAATTTTATAGATATAAGTAATGATAAATATGATTATATTACTTTTATACCAGATGATAAAGTAGAACAAGTTAATTATGTTGTTACTGGAGAACCTTTTATTACATATCATACTTTATCACAAACTGCAAAAAGAAATAAAACTTATCCAATTGGTCAAGTTGCTGATCCAAGAGAAGGAACTATTGGTAAGATAGTTCATCAACTTACAATAGATGAATTGAATAATATTTTACCAAGTGATAATTGGGAAGATTGGGAAGATGAGGATAGATTAGTTCATTTTAGTTGGAGTAATGGTAGATATAATGTTTTGATTAAAAAATCAGGATTACAAATAGATGTTGCTAATTATAAACCAACTAATTATAAAGTAGGTAAGTTTATTAATGCTATTTTAACTAAGGCAGGATATACTTTTACACCTGTTCAGATAGAAGACTTTGTTAATAAGTATAAAGCTCAAATGAAAGTTAGAAATAATACATTAAGTAGATTTGAGATTGTCAAAGGTGAAGATATAAGAAAGTATTACTTAGTTGATAATTATTTTGCTACAAAAGGTTCTTTAGGTGGTTCTTGTATGAAACACAAATATTGTCAACCTTACTTTGATATTTTTGTTAAAAACCCAGATGTGGTTTCTATGATTATACTTAGACAAGAAGAAGGATATGTTGAAGATTATGTTGATGAAGATACTGGTGAAGTTGTTACACTACCAATTGAAGATAAAATAACAGGTAGAGCTCTTTTATGGACTGATAATAAAGGTAGAAGAATAATGGATCGTGTTTATGTAATTGATACTGCAGACATTGAGTTTTTTAAAGAATTTGCAAATAAGAATGGATTTTTATATAAAAAAACACAAGACTTTAATGAAGATACACCTTTGATGTTAAATGGTGTTCAATTAAGTGAAGAAGAAAGTATTATAAAAGTTCAATTACCAGAGAATAAAGATTATGAAAATGGTTATCCTTATATGGACACTCTTAAATATTATAAAATTAAAACTGGAATACTAACAAATGAAGAAAGTAGAGATAAAGATTATTATTTAGAAGATACTGATGGTAATTTGGGTCCTTGTAGTTTCTGTGGTGGTAGAGGGGAACTTGATTGTCCTGAGTGTTTGGGTAATGGTATTGAGGATTGTCCTGAATGTGAAGGTATGAGAGGTGAAACTTGTGATTTTTGTGATGGTCAAAAAATAATGCCTTGTCCTTCTTGTGATGGTGATGATCCAGATTGTGATTTTTGTAAAGGTAAAGGTGAGGTTAATTGTCCAGAATGTGATGGTGAAGGTTTAATTGATTGTGAGAAATGTGGAGGAGCAGGTGATATACAATGTACTATGTGTAATGGTCATAAAATAGTTGATTGTCCAGAATGTGGATAAATAAAAAAACCCACTTTTCAGTGGGTTTTTATTTTAAGAATTCATTTTTAAAACTTCTTTCTTGTAGTAATCTTCAAAACCTTCTAAATAAGAATCCATTGATTTATCATTATCTACTCCAATTACTTCATCTATTAAACCAAATGATAGAGCTTCATTGGAGAAAAACCATTTATCATGTCTTGATATTTCATATATATCATCAAAACTTTTTCCACAATTTTCTGCTAATATTTTAAATAACATGTAGTTATATTTTTCTGCTTCAATTTGATTTATTCTGGTATCCTGAATATTACCTTGACTACCATGACTGACCATATGTGTCATTACTTTTGCAGTTATTAATGAGGTTCTTTTACCTTTAGCCCCAGAGCTAAGAATTATTGAACCCATACTTGCACACATACCAACATTTGTTGTTGCCACATCTGATGGTATATAATTCATAACATCTCTTATTCCTAATCCTGACAACACACTACCACCTGGTGTATCACAATATATATTTATATCTTTTTTTTCAACTGAGTCTAAATACATCAATTGTGCTTGTATTATAGATGCAACATTTCCATCTATACCACCTGATAACCAAATTATTCGATCTTTCATGAGACGTGAGAACACATCTAATTGACTAACATTTAATGCCCTTTCTTCTAAAATGTATGGTGTTAGTGATAATACTTGATTATTAATTACATTTTCTGTATTAATTGTATTCAGACCAACATGTTTAGTTGCATAATTTCTAAAATCTTTTCCTAAGTTCATATTTTTTAATTTAAGTTTATAAGACATATATCTATAAAATAAATTAAAGTTTATTTTTACTTAGAAAATCTATCCAATTAAAATTATCATAAAATCTATCAGGTTTTTTGGGTATAAAGATAGGTAGTGTATTATTTTTACAATATTCTCTAAATATTTTAACTGTTATTTTACCATAATTATTTAATATCCAATTTTTTGATTCTTCATAAGATAAATATTCAATGTCTTTATCTCTTTTATATGGTTTGTAGTCTAAAAAATCTGACCAACTGGTCCACTCTTTATAGTAATTAAATGGTTTTTTTGGAATATTAATTGGTAGTTTAGTATTTCTATATTGTAATGATGACTTAATATTAAAATTATCCTTTAGGTAATTCTTAGCATTTTCATAATTTAGAAATTTTTTATATTTTGAATGAACTCTACCTGTTGATAAATAATCACCCCAATTTATCCATTCATTAAAAACTCTATTGGGTGCAATTGGTAGGAAACCAGGAAAGGATTCAGTCTTTGACCAAATTTTATAATCTTTATTAGAATGAACATAATCAGGTTTATTTTTTCTAATCCAATTTATACAATAATTGTAATCTTTATTGTATTTAATTTTACCACCATCTCCACCAATATTACTATTTGTTAAGTTATTATATTCACTTATTGTTTTTATCTCAACTTCTTTCCAGTTATTTGAATCACATATTTTCAATACTTTTATATGAATATTAGATTTTTTATTTAAAATTGAATTTATCCAACAAGTTTTATGGTTATTTGCCCTATCATTCTTATGTTCTTTTAATCTTTTGTATATATTGTCACTTTTACCAACATATCTAATTTCATCTTCTTTGCCTACTTCATATAATCCATATATGTAAGTTATTCTACAACTCTCATTCATAAACATCTTTTTAATTTTTACTATAAAGTATATATAAAAATAACACTTTTCCCTTATGAAGGAAACCAAGAAAAAAAGTCAATATGAATCAACTAAAAATTATACTAAGAAGTATAACAAAATAAACATTAATGTTCAATTAAACAGGGAATTAATTGAAAAACTAAAAATAAAATTAGATTCAAAAGAAAGTATTAAATCATATTTAGAGAATTTAATTAGGTTAGATAATTTAATTTAATGTATATTTGCATCTAAACTAAAATTATATTTATGAAAAACTCTTTTAAGTTATTTGATTTTATGGGAACACCAGTTTATTTGAAATATTGGTTCTTCCTATTCTTGTTGTTTGGTATCAATACATTTGTTACCTTTTTTATTGCTGTACTAGTACATGAGTTAGCACACACTTTTGTTGCTAAGAAATTTAATCTTCCAGTTTCTAGTGTTTGTTTAGACTTTTTATTTGGTTCTGCTGGAGTTGATACTACTTATACTCCTTATGGTCAAACAATTCTTGTTTCAATTGCAGGTCCACTTAGTAATTTACTTTTATCAGGTCTTGGTTGGTTATTACTTAATAATGGTGGTGCTGATACTTTCTTAGCAGGTTTCCTACTAACATTTACTTCTTATAACTTTATTTTATTTGTATTTAATATGTTACCAATTTATCCTATGGATGGTGGTAGAATTTCAAAGGCTATTTGTCAATGGGTTACTAAACCTTCAATAGGTAGAAAGATTAATGGATATATCTCAATTATTTCTAGTATATTGTTATTAGTATTTTGTATTTATTCAAGTATGTATATTTTAGCAATCTTTTGTTTTCTTTTTATATATATGGGATATACAGAGATAAAACAAAAATATTAAAATGTTAGAAATAGGTAGAGATAAGTTAGACAATACACTTTTTCTTGTAAAGAATGGTCAGAATATAGCAAACAGAATAATTAATGCCTTTGATTTAGAAGGTATTAATTGTTTGTTTATATCACATTCATATAAGTATGGTTCATTAAGACCAAATTGTTCAACTAAATACTACAATACTTATTATGAAGAAATACCTGAATTACTAGCAGGTAATTTATTTAGAGTTGATATTATAATTGTTAGTGTTGATAAGAACTATCCAATAGTTTTAGAATCAATTAGAAAAATAACAGACTTACCTATAATATTTATTGGTAATGATTTGGAAGACTTTTCATATACAAAAAGATATGTCAATGATTTTAAATATATTTATGAAATGTATAAGGATAATGGTGGAGTTTATTCTAATATTATGTCACAAATGGATGAAAATAAATGGGAAGAAAACTTTTTAACATCATCATATATAAAAGATATTAAAAATGATTGGGTAACAACATTAAAAGATTTAATAACAGAATATCATAGAGATAAAAAAATAGAATTAATATTAAAAAAGAAAGAAGAATGAAAAAAGCTTATGTGATTTTAAAGAAAGGATTTGAGTATGATGATAACATTTACAATGAAGTAGATGGTGGTAGACCATCATTGGTTGTATTTGATAAAGAAGATGCCGATCAAAAAGTATATGAATTGAATATTCAAGAGTATAAACAACTTAACATTACAGACTATGGTTATGGTATTGATGAAGTACTTAAAGTAGATGAAGAAGTTTATTTTGATTTCAATAAATCATTGGTTGAAAAGTATGGTGAGATTACAAAACAAGGAAGTTGGGATAGAACAGAAAGTAGATTACATCCAATGGCAAATGATGAAGAATCTAAAAAGTATGCAAAGATGCTTGAAATATCTTTTTATGAAGTTGTTGAAACAGATTTAGATATGAAATCATACAGAGATACTAAGATTAATTCAATCTTAGACTAAAAGTTTAGAAATAACAGATTTAAGAAATAATATATATTTTATGAAACAGATAAAGTATGTATTATTTCTTTTTTTATTTATATTTATTTCTTGTAAAAGTACAATGAATAATTTAGAAACTGGATCAAAACCAATTTCTGAACCAAAAATGGTTTCAAAAGATTTTGATAATGATGGTGTACCTGATAATTATGATAAGTGTCCAGATATAAAAGGAAGTGTAAATAATATGGGTTGTCCTGATATTGAAGCAAATGAAAATTATTCTGGAACAAAAGATAATATTATTGTTAAATCGACAAAAGATTCAGAACCACCTATTGAAAAGAAACCAATTAGAAAATCTGTTAAGAAATCTGTTAAGAAATCTGTTAAAAAAGAAGAAGTTATACAGGATCCACAATATACAGAAGGACTTATTGCATACAAAGTTCCTAAGGATATGACTGTTGGTAATAGTTACCTAGTTAAAATAAGAATTACTAAGGAGAATAATAAGACTATTTTGGTTGTTGGAGATAGAAAGATACCAATTGCAGATGATGTTGATAATTCTGTAGTGGAAGTTGAACAAATAAATGTATCACCTATAATGTCAGCAAACTTAATAGTAAGTAAGAATAGTTTTAGAATAGATACATTATCAACAGAATATCAGAATATAAGTAAAAGAGGATATACTGAATGGGCTTGGAATATAGTTCCTTTAAAAGGTGGTAATAATTTATTAAAATTAAATGTAAAGATAAGAATAAAAGAAGATGGTGAAAGTTATTATAAAGATATAGTAGTTTTTGATAAAAAGATAAATATAAAGTCAAATATAAAATTTAGTATAATTACTTGGATTAGTGAACATTGGGAATGGATTTTTGGTGCCATATTAATACCACTAATTAAATGGTTATATGATGAATGGAAAAAGAGAAGAGAAGAAAATAAAAAGAAGGTGTAGTGATACATCTTTTTTATTTCTAAACTTTTGACAATTTCTATATAAAAAGTAAAACAAATAAATATATTATGGATAATATAAATTTAATAGACTCATTCTCAGAGTTAAAAGATGTTAAAAACATTGATAAAGAGACAATGATTAAAGTAATGCAGGATGTATTTAGAACAATTATTACTAAAAAGTATGGTAGTTCTGATAATTTTGATATTATTGTTAATCCAAATAAAGGAGATTTAGAAATCTGGAGAAATAGAACTATTGTTGAAGATAATTATGAAGACTTTGATGAAAATATACATATTAAATTATCAGATGCACATAAAGTAGAATCTGATTTTGAAGTAGGTGAAGATTTAACTGATGAAGTTAAGATAGCTGACTTTGGTAGACGTTCTATATCATCAATTCGTCAAGTTTTAAAATCTAGAATTTTAGATATTGGTAAACAAAGTTTACAAGAAAAATATGAAGAAAGAATTGGTGAACTTATTACTGGTGAAGTTTATCAGATTTTAAGAAATCAAGTTATTATCTTAGATGAAGATGGTACTGAATTAATATTACCTAAGTCTGAGCAAATACCTTCTGACTTTTTTAGAAAAGGTGATTCTGTAAGATCTATAATTTCAGGAGTTGAAATGAGAAATAATAACATTGTTATTTTATTATCAAGAACTTCAAATGAGTTCTTAGAGAAAGTATTTGAAATGGAAATACCTGAGGTTTTTGATGGTTTGATTACAGTTAAAGGAATTACAAGAGAGCCTGGTGTTAAAGCAAAAGTTGCAGTTGAATCATATGATGATAGAATTGATCCTGTTGGAACTTGTGTTGGAACAAAAGGAAGTAGAATTAATGCTGTTGTAAGAGAATTAAGAAATGAACACATTGATATTATCAATTATACAACTAATAAATCATTGTATATTCAAAGAGCATTAAACTTAGCTAAGGCAAGTAACATTGAAATCAATGAAGAAAAGAAAAGTGCAAGTGTTTATATTGGTTCAGATCAAATTGCAATGGCAATTGGTAAAGGTGGTATGAATATCAGAATGGCAAGTAAATTAACTGGTTATAAAATCAATGTATTTGCAGATGACCATGATGTTGAAGATGTTTTATTAGAAGATTTCTCAGATGAAATTGATGGTTGGATTATTGATATATTCAAGAATATTGGATTTGATACTGCTAAGAGTGTATTAAAGACAGACTTTAATTATCTTGTTAAACAAACAGATTTGGAAGAAGAAACAATAAGAGAAGTTGTTAAAATATTAGAAGTAGAATTTAACTAAAAAAAGAGACTCATTTGAGTCTCTTTTTTTATTTAATGATATATAATCTAAAATTTGATGATTTTGGTCTTTCATTTAGAAAGTAATACTTTTCTGTAACTCCATTATATTTAATAATCTTTAAGAAAGCATCTGGAACTGTTGCACCAGTGGGTAGTTTGATAGACTTATCTGAATATATAAGTTTTATTTCAACATCAACACTATATTTTTTTGATAATTCTCTTTCATATACTTCAAGAAATCTCCAAGTACCTCTATTTAAGTATTGATCTTGTAGAGTACAATTAAGATAAGTAAATGTTTTATATAACATTACTTTATCACAACTAAAATCAGCAGCTGGTGCTAAGTGTCCTTTATCATAAACATTATTTTCATAATCTTTTGCATCAGAAGTTTTATATTCTTTTTCTGTGTAAAAATCCATACCTTGTCTTGATGCATGACCATCAGGACATGAAACATGATATTTTATTCTTAAAGGTTGTTGTAATGTTTCTGAGTAACTTACTTCAAATATATCCGTTTTAACATAAACACTATCTCTTAATTGACTAAATGATAAAAGTGGTGATGTAAATAATAATAAAAAAAATAATATTTTTTTCATATTTTAACTTTTTTGCTTTTTGTTATATATAAAAAAGAAAAATCAATATATAGTGTATGAGTTATATAAAAGTTTTTAGATATGTAGGTGTTGTATTAGTTATATTTTCACTAACATTGGGATTTATGTTAGATTGTAACTATTTTGATGCAAAAGAGGTTCAAAGACCTGTTTTCACATCATTTTGTAGTTTTATGATTGGTATGACATTTTTATGTTATGCTGATGAGAAAATTAAATAGTAACATAGATAATAATCTTACCATGTTCTTTGATGAATTTCAATTCACCATAGTAACCTAATTCTCTAGCTTTTTTTGTATAGGAATCACATACATTATCAAAATCTTTATTGACAACTTTTACTTTTTCAATTCCTAATTTCTTTAATAATTGACTTTCCATAAATTATATATTTTATTCTGCCTATTCTGATTAAAAATTTTAATATATAATGTTATGAAAAGAATACAATACTTTAAATTGTTTGAAAGTAGAACTGCAAGATTATCTGATGAAGAGTTTATAAACTTGGCTAAAACTAAATGTAAAGATTTTTTAGCAAATCCAAAATATTTACAAAGAATAAAAGCATCATATGATGGGGATTATTCTTATATCAATCCTAAATTATCACATAGAAATCCACTTATGAAAGAAGAGGGAGCAGGTGGTGTTTTTTCAAGTCATCATACTTTGTTGATGGATAACTTACCATCTTGGAAAGGTTTTCCTAAAAGAACACAATCTATAATTGGTTCAACTAATTTTGGATTTGATCCTTCATTTGGTGACCATTACTATTGTATAATTCCTTATGATGGTGCTAACTTTGCAGTTGCACCTGATTGTGATTTATGGAATTCATCTTGTAAAATTTCAAATAATGAATATAAATTTGATGATTATTTTTCAGAGTCATTTTCTCAGGCAAGAATATCAGATGATACATATGATGATATGATGAATGATATTCAAAAATTATATGATGATTATTTAGGTGGTAAAGAACATCAAGTATCAGGTTATATTACCAGAATACTTAAACAGATGAAAGAAGATAATGTGAAAGATGTTAGATTAGCATTTAATGAATATTTTGCACCTGATAAGTTTAGAGGATTAGGAACAAAAATTGTAGGTTTTAATGGATTTACTCTTATGAATTATTCAGAAATTTCTAATATACAAGAAAAAGATTCTAATGGTAATCTAATTAAGTATGGTAATGAATTTTGGACAGATTCTGAATGTTTAATAGTTTATTTAGGTGATTCTTCAAGTCCACGTGATGTTTATGAAAAATATAATAAGGTTTTAGAATTACTTTCTTAAAGGTATTTCAGGATTTACATCAAAATTATCATTAAGATAAGTTTTTAATTCATTTTCAATGTAGTGGTCAGGAACTACTGTATTTTCATCTTCTTGACTCATCTTTTCACTTATGAATGTTGTGAATGTATCAACCACTTCTGGTTTAAGTGCTTCAATTAATCTATCAGATACAACAAATGCTCTTGAGAATCTATCTTTTAATGGAACATTACCTTCTGGTAACATCATATAAGTATCAATAGTTTTCTTTAAGAAGTCCGAATATTTAGAATGAGGATTTAAGTAATCAAATATTGTATCAAATATTTTATGTGCTAATCTTGAGGATCCAAATATTGTTCCAATTACTGCAAGTATTGGGAAGAAAGGAGCAAATGATAAAGGAATTGCAGTTGGTAATATACCAAGTATTCCTTTTTTAAGATTAGTTCTTTTTTTGGCAACAATAGCATCTTTAAAAATTGCATTAAGAATACCAAAAGTAAACTTATCACCTTTTGAATGTAAGTAAGCTCCTAAGTGTCCTTGTTTAGAAAGTTTAACTTGTCTTTCTAATTCATTCTTATCAGTTACACCCAATTCAATAAGTTTTGTTCTTATATTCTTGTCATACTTTTCTAAGATTAGAAAATCATTATAGTTATTTAACTTTTTCATTTTTATTATAATATTCTTTTATAGTTTCTTTAGCTTTTTCTGATAGTAAATTCATGGTTTCTTCAATTTTAATTGAATTTTCTTTCCATTTATCCCAATTATTGTTTTGATCCATTTCATTTTTACAAATTTTCCAATTTTCAATATTATTAACTTTATCAAATGGATTATTACCACCACGAATCTCTGGATATTTAGAACAAGCCAAATACCAACCTTTATTATCTTTATTCCAAGTAAGTTTTAACTTATCATAGTTTTTGTCTTTTGGAATTATTCTGAATAGTAATGCCATTTTATTCCACATAGAATAGCCAGCATATGATTGAGAACACCATTCAGTATTTTTAGCAGTTTCTGCTGATGCAGTAAAGTTAATTGGTATTAAAATATTTACTTTATCATCACTAAAAACAACATCATACTTAGCATCTTCTGTTTCTTTTCTATATTCATCTTGATAATTATATATATGTCTTTCAAAATCTCTTAATGTTGGAAATTTTAAAATATCATTTTCTATTGTCTTATTCAATTCACCACCTAAGTAAAATGATTCTTTCTTAACTTTACTTTTGTACCAACCTGTTGAAAATATAAATAATTTAAAGTTTAAATCAGAATTAAAAGAATCATTAAAATCAAAATATTCTGACTTTGATTCCTTTTTATACATATTTATAAGCCATTTAACATATTTACCTGGTTTAGAGAATTCTTTTTTTCTAACAGAGGTAGGATCTAAGTTAACAAGTTTATAGAATATCTTCTTATCAAAATCAGCATACCATTTTTTTCTAATTTCTTCACTTCCAATACTTTTTTCTAAGATAATATCAGAGAAATTTTTAAATTTCAAAATAACCATATAAAACAAAGATTAATTTTTTACTATATATAAAATTATGGTAACAGAAAAAACAATTTCAGAATTCCTATCAGAAGAGTATAAAGAGTTTGCAATGTATTCAATTGAAGGAAGAGCAATCCCTTCTGTGGTTGATGGTTTCAAACCAACACAAAGGAAAATTATACACATTTCCAACCAAATATGGAAAACAGGAAGTGAAAAAAACCTAAAAGTATTCCAGTTAGCTGGTAAAGTTGCATCTGATGCCTTTTATCATCATGGTAACTGCTTAGAATATGACACTGAAATAATCACATCAGATGGTGTAATTATTAAGATTGGTGAGTGGTGTGAAAATTATCCAGATTTGAAATTAGATTTAATTTCATATGATGAGGATGAATCTAAATATGTAACTGGTATTGGACATTCACCTAGAGTAGGTACTATAACTAATGAAGAGTATGAAATAGAAATGGAAGATGGTAGTATTTTTAGATGTACTGGTAATCATCCGTTTTATACTCAAAGAGGTTGGGTAAAGGCAGAAGATTTGAACAATGATGATGATATAAAGGATTTTAATCACCATGGTGATAAAAGGTAGTTATATATTTTTTATATATACATTATAAAAATAAAATTTGGAGATGTGTGTGTGTAAAAGATGTGGTGGTGCCTATAAGATTGATAATATATCAAAAAAATATATTGAGAAAGATGTTGAGAAATATAAATTATGTTCAAATTGTAGAAAGTATAATATATGTAAGAATTGTGGTAATGAATTTCATCACAAGCAAAATCAAACATGTTCTATAAAATGTGCTCAAGAACTAAAAGAGAAATCTTTTTTATTGAGTTGTGGTACAAAACATAATTTTTATAAAAATTCAAAATCAAGAATTGATTGGGAGAAAAATCTATTGGATAATGAAGGTATTATTAATATTTTTCAGAGGGAAGATGTTAAGAAAAAAATTAAAAAAACTATTTTTGAAAAATATGGTGTTGATTCTATATCAAAATCACATGATATAAAATTAAAAAAGAAAAAAACTTTAGAAAAAACAATTAATAATAATCCAAAACTTTTTAAAGAAAAATGGCACATAACTCATAATAAATTTATAAATGAAATTGGTTATGATCCAAGATTACATTTATTTGGTAAGGCGTCAAAAGAGTCTTTAATTGTTTTTAAACCAGTTATAGAGTGGTGTGTAGAAAATGGAATAGAATATAATGATATATTCATTGGTATTGATGAGAAATCTGAATTTTTTATAAAGTCTGATAATATTTATTTCTATGATTTTACTATAAGAAGTAAAAAGATAATTATAGAATATAATGGAGTTTCATTTCATGCTAAACCATCTCAATTGGAGAGTAATGATTGGTTTAATCCATTCACAAAGGAAAATGCGTATGATAATATAGAGAAATCTAAAATAAAATATAAAGTGGCAAAGGATAAAGGATTTGAAATTTTTGAAATATGGAGTGATGTATCCTATTTAGATAACATTGAGTTTTGTAAAAAAATTATAAGAGAAAGAATATGAAAATAAAATCTATAAAAAAGAAAAAATTAGAAACTCCAAAAAAGTTTTATGATATTACTGTTGATAAATATCACAATTTTGTTATTGGTAGTAAATCTATGATACTTACTCATAATTCTAGTTTAGAAAATGCTATTGTAACAATGGCACAAAAATTTAAAAACAATGCTTCTTTATTGGAGGAAGATGGGCAATTTGGTTCATTACGTTCACCACAACCTGGTGCTGCAAGATATATTGGTACTAAACTAAGTAATAACTTTAGACTTATTTACAAAGACTTTGACTTATTAGATTATAAAGAAGAAGAAGGTGAATCAATTGAACCAAGATACTTTTTACCAATCATACCAACAGTATTATTAAATGGTTCAAGTGGTATTGCAGTAGGTTTTGCTTCTAATGTGTTAAACAGAGAGATTAAGAGCATAATTGATAGTTGTGGTAGAGTTTTAATGGGTAAAGGTCCAGGTGTCATTAAACCCTCTCTAAATGAGTTTACAGGTGAGTTCATACAAGATAAAGAAAATAGTAAGAGATGGATAATAAGAGGTAGATTTCAAAAAACAAATACTACAACCATTAAGATATTGGAGTTGCCACCATCAATGACTTATGAAAAGTATGAAGAGTTATTAGATAAATTGTGTGATAGTAAAGATATTGTATCTTATGATGATAATTGTAAAGATAATATTGATTATACAATTAAATTTAACAGATCTGTTTTAGAGAAGTTAGATGATGAGAAAATAATTAAATTACTTAAACTTGAAGAATCATCTACTGAAATATTCTCAACACTTGATGAGTTTGGTAAGTTAAAAATATTTGAAACATCAGAAGAGATTATAGAATACTTTGTTAATTTTAGATTGACTTACTATTATAAGAGAAAAGATTTTCAATTGGCTAAGTTAAATAGAGATTTGAAGATATTAAGTAATAGAGGTAGATTTATTAAAGCTATACTTGATGAGAAACTTAAAATCAATAATGTTTCAAAAGATGAAATTATTGTTGGTATAGAAGAATTGAAGTTAGAAAAAATAGATGATTCATTTGATTACTTATTAAGAATGCCTATCTACTCTCTAACAAAAGAACTATTTGAGAAGATGAAAAAGGACTTCACTGATAAAAAGGTTGAAATAAAGACTTTGGAAGAGACCGATCCTAAAGATATGTATCTATTGGACTTGAGTGAATTAAAAAAGAAATTCAAATAATTAGATTATATTAAACTTTTGTATTACTTTTGTATAAATTATAGTGATATGAAAGAAGAATTATTAAGATTAATAGAAGAAAAGTCACCAGGTGCACAACCTTTGTATCTTGTTATACGAGGTTCTCATGCTTATGGTACTAATATAGAAACATCAGATACAGACTTTGCTGGTGTTTTCATCCAATCTGTGGATGATATATTTGGGTTTAAATACAAAGAACAAATAAATGATGATAAAAATGATACTGTTATCTATGAGGTAAAAAGATTTTTAGAATTGTTGGGTAGTAATAACCCTACTGTTTTAGAATTACTTAATACTCCAGAGGAATGTATTCTTTACAAACATCCAATTTTTGATATGATATTGAATGATAGAGATAATTTTCTATCAAAAAAATGTGCAAATTCATTTGGTGGTTATGCAAGACAACAAATTGGTAAGGCAAAGGGTCAAAACAAAAAACAAAACTGGGAGAAAGATAAAGTAACTCGTAAAGACTTACTTGATTTCTGTTATGTTATTGAAGGTGAGAAAACAATCCCATTTAAGAAATCAAAATATGGTGATGAATACAAAGGAGGATTTTTCCACAAGCTTTTTGGTAAGAAATATGATGTTAGATCTTTTGGATTGACAAATGTTCCACATGCTAAAGATGTCTATGCTGTTTATTACAATGAGACACCAGGATTTTACAAAGGTCTTGTTAAAGTAGGTGATGAAGATTCAGTTACACCTAACTATGGTATATCAAATCAGTTAAGATTATCTTCAATTCCAAAAGGTGAAGTTTCATTGTGTAACATTGTTTATAACAAAGATGGTTATTCTGAACATTGTAAAGATTACAGAGAGTATCAAGAGTGGTTAGAAAAGAGAAATCTTCAAAGATGGGTTGATGTTACATCACATGGTCAGCAAATTGATGGTAAAAATATGATGCATTGTCGTAGATTAGTTGATATGGCAAGAGAAATTGCAGAGGGTAAAGGTATTCTTGTTAAAAGAGATAATGCTCAAGAACTTCTTGCAATTAGAAGAGGTGAAGTGGATTTACAGACATTGATTGATTATGTTGAGAGTGAAATAAAAGTAATTGACCAATTGTTTAAAGATTCTGATTTACCAGATAGTGTAGATCAAAATTTAATAAATACTTTATTAGTAAAAATAAGAAGAACAGTTTATGGATTATAGTATAGTGGGATTGATAGGTGCATTTTGTTTTGGTTACCTTTTTTCAGGACTTGTTAGAAAAGTTATGGATAAACTTTCTGATGAAGAAGTGACTAAGAAAGTAAACCTTGTTTATTCAAAACTATTGGAAAATGTTTATAGTAATAGAACAATTTTCACAAGTCGTATTAACAATACTGTTTCACTTGAAACATTGATTGATGGTGAGGGTAAAGTAAACATTATGTATATGATGGATAAGAAAGACATTGCTATTTTTAAAAATGATAAATGTATCTATACATCTGATTCTGTTAGTGCAGACTTACTAGATGAAATAATTACTGCTATTGATATTTATCATAAAGATAAGATTGTTGATACCGTTAATATGATGGGTTTAATATTTTCGAGAGAGGAATTTGAAAGAAAGTTCAATTTGAAAGTAGAAGATTTGAAAAAAGGTATGTATGCACCAATGGAAATGTCTGATATAGATAATATAATTAATGATAATGAGACAAAGTTTGATATTGATTATATTTTAGATAGAATTAGTGAAGTTGGTATTGATAATCTAACTCCTGATGAAAAAGAGTTTTTAGATAACTATAATAGTAACTAAATAAAAAAACCACTCATTTGAGTGGTTTTTTTTATTAGATTAAAGTGGTAATTCTTCTTCCTCTTCTTCCTCTTCTTCTTGACCTTGTACTGGAGCTTGTCCTTCTACAGGTGCTTGAGCTTGTGCTTGAGGTGCTTCAAACTCACCTTCTGCAGGTTGTCCTTGAACTTGAGTTTGAACTTGTGGTTGTCCTTCTACAGGTGCTTGAGCTTGTACTTCTGGTTGAGCCTGAGGTTGAGCTTGTGGCATTTCCTGAGTTTGTGCTTGAGGTGCTTGAGCTTGTGCTTGACCTTGTGCTTGTGTTTGACCACCTAAGATAGCACCACCTGGTATTTTTTCAACATCTAAACCGTTAGTCATAACCCATTTAGTTATTTCTTCAGCAAGTTGAACATCACCAAAGAATTGACGTAAGTTTTTACCTGTTGTTTCTTTTACTTTCTGAACATATTTATTTATGATAGCTTGAGTAATTGGAACAGTTACTTGTACATTATAGATGTCATTTACTTGGTAAACAGCTTCTTTAATAATGTCTTCTCTATTTTTTTGAATACGAAATTTTTCAAATGCTTTAACGTGTTTCATGTTAATTATTATTTTTTATATGATTATATATTAAGTATAAAAACTCACTTTTTGTAATTTTTATATTATTTTATAATACCAACCACTTTTAGTACTAAAGGAACTATTATTGCAACTCCACCTATCCCACCAATAACCATTTTAACTTTTAATCTTACTGGTATACCTATTTCTGCCATTATCTTACTGTATTAGCTGTTTTTCTATCACTCATTCTAAAACAAGACAACCATACTTTATACATAATTTTGAGTCTCAACCAATGTTCTTTCCCATAGGTAGTTTTTCTACAATCAGGATTCCCAGTATGACATAGCATTATGGCTCTTAGTTTTTTTTTATCTTTTCTTGTTATCTTATTTCTCATTGGTTTAGTTGTTATATAAACTCACCTCTTTCGATTTCTTCTTTACGATCAAGTAGTTTAATCTCTTTTAATAATTCTTTCTCCCACCACTCTTTAGATTTGTTTGGATTGGTTATTGCTTCATCAATAGTGAATACATGTTTTGGCACTTCTTCTGTGATGGTATCACCAAACAATCCCCATTTCTTATAGGTATGTGTTTCTGTTCCTTCATAGAAGTAAGTTCTATCATAAGATTCATCTGAAAGGTATACTTCAAAGGTTAAAGTTCTACCACCAATTGTTAATGTATTGTTTGTGTTCATAAGTTTATATTTTTAAAAAAGCTTGTAATTGATTACCTCCTTGCGATGTGTAGATGGGAGGATTACTGAATTCACACCTGGTCAGTTACAAGCTATTATTTGTTATTTTAAGACTTTTCCTTCAATGATTAAGACTTTATCATACTTGAGTATAGCAATATCTCTGATATACTGAGTAGATAACTTATCATATTCTTTCTCTGAGATATTAGACCATTCTAAAGTATCTGCTAATTCAGAGTATTTCTTTTGTGATACTTTACCTTTGGTTACTGCTTTGTTATAAGACTCTGTAAGTTCTTCTGTAGTTCCTTGAGCTAAGACATCAGTTTGTTGGTGTGTTACAGATGAATAGTCACCTGTACTGGTTGTGATTGATTTGATTCCTATTAGTATCATAATATATCTCTTTATTTGTTTAACAAAGATACATCAAATATATGTATATACCAAGACATTGTTAAAAAATGAACAGATTTTAACATATTATTTGGTTGATTCTATATTCTCTTACTTCTTCTTTAGTCAGTATTTGTAATCTTGATTCATGAACCCCTCTTACTATTGTTTTCCAATCAACTATCACATCAAAGAAGGTATGATATTCAACATCACCTTGTTTTGCATGGTTAGCTTGATATACTTGACCAGATACTAGAGGTAGATAACAGAATGATTCTAAATCTTGATCTGAAGCAGTTATCTTAACATACATATTATTTAATTATCATATGTAAGCTATCACCTACTTCTTTGTTTTGATATACATGGATCCATTCATTGGTTCCTTTTAAGTGACACATCCAATAGGGAGTTACTTGTAGAGTATTATCTTTACCAGCTTGGTGATAAATAACACTATCAATGGCAAATGATTTAGAATTCTCTTTGAATTGTTTTTTAGTGGCTGTTTCAACACTGGCTACAAATAGTCTTAGACATAAACCAAGAGCAATTAGGGTTAGACCAATGATTAAAAAGAATTGAGATACTTTCATATTATTTATATTTTTTGATTACTACAATAGAATCATTTTCAGATATAATTGATTCTACATTGATAGTTCTTGCAGTTGCTTTATTCACAAGGATTATTGATTCTTGTACTTTACCTGATTGATAGGTTGTAGAAACAGCTTGGTTGTTTAAAACACCTACTCTTACATATTCACCTTCACCACAAGATACTCTATAGACTTTAAGACCTTTTAGTTCTTGAGGTAGTGTTGATTCATCACCAGATAACCATTGTTTGGTTACACCTTTATCTTCACAAGAAGTAAGGGTTATTAATAGGATAAGTAGTGTTAGGATTTTTTTCATATTAGAATTTGATATTATTTTTGTTGAACATATTTTCTACTTGTCTGATGATGGCTTGTTCCATAGTTTCAGGTTTATCTTTTTTCCACCATTTTTTATTTTTGATAACTTCTCTTTTTACTTCTGATTGACCTAGAACTTAGATTTTGGATCTTCATTCTTAACAGTTTCTTGACAACCATATACTTGTAGACCAGCTTCAAGGTACCCAAGGTATCTACCTGAACTCCAAGGACCCATATTATCTCTATCTTGTTTATATGCTTTATAAGCACTAAGAATATTTGCAAGTGTTAATTTACTTTCCATAGGTGTGTTTTGTGTGTTTTTTTTATCTTAACAAAGATAGTGTTTATATTTCATATAAACAACTTCCAGTACATCAAATATATGTATTTACCAAATCATTGTTAAAAAATGCACAGATTTTAACAATTGAATTGATCCACTACTATTTGATATTGTTTTTGTAATTTCTCTTGGTCAGTTAAAGTATTTACATCAGACTCACCAGGAATCTCATTTAAGACTATTTTATTGAATATTCTGATTAATTCAAGTATATGGTCATATTTCAAAAGATGTGTGTGTATATCAGCTGGTACAGACCCAGATGGATATCTATTAACTATATTTAATATAGATGTGAATTGTTTACCTAAGGTAGAAGCTTTCTTAGCTTGTTGTAAGAAGTCATTTACTTGTGGTATGGTTAATTCATCTTGTTCAGATAAACCATTCTCTACAATCTTCTTTAATCTATTAAGACTTGTCATATTATATATATTTATAGTTGTTTAGCTCTTGTTTCTAAGAACACATCTTCAATCAGTTTGATTTCTTCTGCATTCTCCATTTTTCTCCATTCAAGTTGAGTCCCACCAGAGTTATAGTGCCATTGACCATTTAAGAATGGACCAGATCTTGTATGTATATACTCTTTGATTAGTTTAATATCTCCTCCTTGTTTAAAGTATGATAAAGTAATCTCTTTTACATAAGTGTTCATTACCATTTTTCTCAAAGGTATAAGTTCCAAAATTTCCATTTGTTCTACTATGGTCAAATGATTCTTGGTAAACTTCTAACCATTCACCAGGTTCAATTGTAAATGTTTGGAATTGGCATTTTTTTATACACATCACTTTCATATACCCAATTGGTTTAATTTTTGTTCTCTTAAATCTTCTAAATTAATGAATAGGTGTGCAGGAACAAATCTAGATATTTCTTTAATCACATATGTATCACCATTATCATATTGTTTGACTACAGTGTAAGTATTCCCAATGATTAGGTTACCAAAAGTTTCATTATTATAATAATACTCAAGGTTGTTTCTATCTATATATGAATTTTTAATACATTTTACTAACATAGTCTTGACTTACAGTATTCCTAATTGTTTTAGTTTTTCTTCTCTAATATCTTCTATACTTTGAAATCTTGATCCTGAGAAAGAACTATATACCTCTCTACCATTTATATCTTTAGTTTTGATTCTAATAGAAGGATTATCAATATGAGAATAAACTTTATATCTTTTCCCTTTGGTTAGATATTCTTCTTGTTGTGAATCATCTATACAAAGCAATTCTCTACCAGTATCAACTACTTGATTTATCATTAGTATATAATCATCTTTTTCTTGTTCGGTCATATTCCCAAATCATTTAATTTATTATCTCTAAACATTGATGTTATTATACCATAATCAAAGTCCATATCTGTTTTGAGTGATCCTAGTTTTCTTGAGAAGAATTGTGGTATAGCTTCTTCTATTAGCCACTCTTTTATTTGATTTTTTATTGGTATAAAAGTCTCTGCTGGAGCAATATAGTACTTATCATCTTTTTGCCTAAGTATAAAGAAAGCAAGTGATTTACCTTGTTCATTGTATCTACTTAGTTTCCATTCAGAGTTATTTATTTTACTTAGTGTCATCATATTCCTAAGTCATTTAGTTTATTATCTCTCATATCTGATGTTACATCTTCAAACCATAATCTAGCATTTGGATGTGATGGAAACATATCCTGTACAATTAATCTACCATTATCATCTATTAGTTCTATGTATTTTAGACCATTCCAATCAAAGTAGTTTTTAACTTCATAGATTTTATCATAGGTAAAACCATTACCTAATTTATTTACACATTTAACCCATTTCATATACCTAATTGATTTAGTTTATTATTTCTATCTTCTTCAATATCTATGAAGTTAGGTTTATCTCCAGTCATATTAAAATAGAAGAGAAACACCTTTATCATTTATAACTTCTATAAACATTTGTTCACCAAACTCAGCCAACCATTTTGAGTTGGTTTGATTGACTACTCTACTGACTTCATAAAGTTTTCCAATGGTTAAGTATTCACCTGCACCTTTATTAACACATTTAACTAATTTCATATCAGTTTGTTTAGGTTATATTCTCTTAGAGTAATGAAGTTACTTTTATGAAGAGCATATTCGCCATTTCTAATAAAGTAGTAATAGTTATTCTTATTAGGATCTTCATTAGTTTTGGTGTATATAGACTTTTCATTTACTTCAATCCAGTCACCTATCTTGATACTATTGAATACCGTATCAGTTGATGTCATTTCTTTTATACACATTACTTTCATATACCAAGTTGTTTTAGTTTTTCTTCTCTTATCTCTGGTTTATATTTATCTAACATAACAACACAATCATTAATCTTTCTTCTTAGCTCTTCACATTTGAATAGGTCATACACTGATTGGTTAGCTATGGCTTCAAGTTCTTCTAATTGTTTTTGATATAGTAACATATCATTATGATAAGCTGTTGACTGTGCTATAGCCAGTTCTGCTATGGAAGGTAGGTTAAAAGGTCTCTTCATCTAATATCTGATTTAGTTGTTGTTCTCTCCATTTCTCTAATGAAATGAATCTATAGGACCAGTATTCACCTAAGCTATTCTTGTCATTAATCACTACACAATTGGTATTACCTGGCCAAGATTCTTGTATGGTATAAGATTTACCAATGGTTAGTTCATTTCTACTTTCAAATTTAGTTCTATTAGAATATTCACTATTATCTAAACTAACACATACTACTATATCACCTGGTTTCATATACCTAATTCATTTAATTTATTATCTCTATCTTCTACTATATCTATGAAGCATTCTTTAAGGAAATATTTATATTGACCATTATCATCTTTAATATAGTAAGATGAAGTTGAACCTACATAAGCATCTTCTAATTCATGTATAACACTTATAGAATCAAACTCATAAAGTTTACCTATGGTTATTTTACCATTAGGCCATTCATTCTTCTTAATACATTTAAGTTTTTTCATATTTTGTCTTAGTACTTTTCTTACTAAGCTTTTCCCACCAGCATTTCTACCGGTAAGGATTGTAATTTTATCAAGGTTGATTCTATCAGCAATTTCACCAATAGAGTCAATATGTTGTTCATAGTTATATTCCATTATAGTACTTCTTTAATTGTTAAAAACTCTTTTGTATTTCTTAAAATAACTTCACCATAGGTTTCAGTTGTATTACCAAAAAGACCTTTAGTTTCTTGGTATTCAAATGGTTTAGCATATTCTAAATGGCCTTCCATTACTAATGTAGCTTCCATAGCACCTAACACCTTCTTCTGTTTCCAGTTCATATGTTTTGGTTTTATATTTTACATCTATTGAGTAACCACCCCATACACCATTGTAATAACCATCAGGTAATGTAGTTACTTGTGGTACTTTTTCTTTAATTGATTTAATTTTATTTTTCATATTGATTATATTATTCCTAATTGGTTTAGTTTATCTTCTCTTAATTCATCTATAAATCCTTGTGGATAGAATTGTATAATTATTCTGTGACCTTGGTTGGTAAAGTAATCTACTTTATCATTATGGAATTTAGTTTCACCACTATTATAATCTGTACCTAATGTTTTATCAACAAGTTGAGGTTGAAATCTATCAATAAAGTTTAACTCAAGTTCTTTCATAAGTCTATCTCTTTTATTCTTTTCCCAAGAAGTCATTCCATCTGATGGATTTAATCCAAAGTCAAAGTTAACTTTATAACAGTATTCTATTTCAGGATAACCTGTATAGTATTTATTCATTCTAAATAAACTTATATCACCAACTTTAATAGAGTAGGACTCAATAATTTCTTTCCACTTACTAACTATTTTCTTTGCAACATCTTCCATTAGATAAGTCCATTTAATTGCCTTTCTCTCCAGCTTTGCATATCTAATTCAATAGTTTGTACCCAAGCTGATCCAAAGTCTTGTGCATAATGATTTTCCATTTCCCATTGATCAACAATTTCTATATGTTCATTAGTTATCTTACTTCTCTTTACTTCATCATCATATCTAAGTTCGTCAAACTCTTGTTCAGTACACCAATCAAGTGGAAATGGTTCTACTTTATGTGCATCAATTATTTCTTGTTTTCTCTTCTCTGCTGCTTCTAAGGTGGCATAAATAATAGGTTCATTGGATTCTCTATAATCATCATAGGAACCTGAGCTTGATTTAACTAAGTATAATTCTATTTTATTCATCTAATATTTTATTGATTTGTTGTTCTCTATAATCTGCCAAGGTTATATATCTTTTAGTTTCTTTATCACAAGCTTTACAATTTAGTGTACCATTCCAATCATTATGTAGGTACATTTCTCTGAATCTGCCTTTTCCACAAGGACATCTTTTGTTCACCATATCAATTGATTCAAGTGAAAAAGGACCTAATGGTGATGTTTCTATATCTATGGTTACTAATTTTCTTGCCATTGCTCTAATTTTATGAGTTAGCTGCTGAATAAAGTCTTAAAAGAGCACCAGATAAGGCCAAACCAATAGCAGTTCCACCAATTAATCCTGCATAGTATGAATTGGTTGGTCCTAACATAACCTCAGGATTTGCAGTTATATAAAGTGCAGTTGATACAGATATTACAAGACCTATAGCAATAAGTACAAGTCCAAATGTTTTGATAAATTTTAAGTCAGTCATTATTGTTCTAATTTGAATTTGGTTAAAAAATCTTTTATTGGTTGTTCTTTCCCTGCTGGAAAGTGATGTTCCATATATTCTACTTTAGTAGGAGTTACTTTAGTAACAAGCATTCTTACTTTCTCATTGGTTCTTTTGAGATAAGTTTCACCTTCTGTTGGTTGAGGTATAAGTCTACCATCATAGAAGTCAACAACATCTTTAACAGGTTCACCATTCTCAAGTAATTCTTGTTTAAAGTTTATTTCTGTAAGGTCAGTTTCATCAGTTGCAGATGCAAAGAACCATCTTCTTTTTTGTTTCATATACCTAATTGGTTTAATTTTTCTTCTCTTAATTCTCTTACATCTTTGAAGTGAGTGTATTTTACTTCTCTATGGTCATAAACATTATCTTGACCTTGAATTTTTCTACTTTTACCATCATCACATTTTATAATCATATCTTTATATCTATTAAACTCAATAGGTTCATATATCCAGGGAGTTTCTTCTACTTCATAGATATTACCTTTAGTTATAAAGTAATCAGGAAATGTTTGTAAGGCAATTACTTTCATTACAGTTTATTAAAAAATTTTTTATTCATTCCTTTTATCCAGCCATTCTTTATCCAGATTTCAAGTTCATCTTTTTTTATTTTTTTATTTTTCTTTAGTTGTTCATTATATATCCAACAAGTACCAAATTGTGAATTTTTCTCTTTACTTCTGTCTATGAGTGATAGTTTTAATTTGGTTTCATCAGAATGTTTTTTACCAAGAAATCCTTTATTCTTTCCACTTTTATATAAGTCTTTACCAATTATACTTAGCATCTCTTTAGTTTCATCAGAATGTTTTTTACCAAAGAATGCATTAAGTTCACCTACATTTAGTTTGTTTGCATTGGATATTTTTAATTTGGCTTCATCAGAATGTTTTTTACCATAGAATGGATTATTAACACCTTTTATTTTTTCGATAGATTCTATTGATTTTTTATTTCCTTTCCAATATGGAACCAAATCTCCACTTAAATATCTTTCATCATTTTTTTCTACAAAATATGTTTTATTGTTAAAGTCTTTTACGGTTAAATATCCTTTTGTAATAGGTGTAAATTCTCCATTTATATACCTTTCATCATCTGAATTTACTCTAAATTTATTTCCTTGAAAATCTCTAACAACTATTGTATTCTTGGTTAGTTCACCACAGAGAAATCCTCCACCCAACATTATATTATATGTATCTTCTCTTTCTACAAAAGGTTTATCTACTAATTCTGATTCTTTTGATAACATTTCTTCTTTGTTATCAAATATAAATAGAATTTCTTTTGTGAATTTTTGTATACCTATTTCAATTATATCTTGTTTTAGTTTAACACTAGAACCCATATAACTATCATTTATATTAAAAGTCTTATGAACTCCAATATAAATTTTATTATTTGTATTATTTATTATTTTATAAACAATAAAAGACTCTTTATTTATTTCCATATACTATATATAAAAATAGTTCAAGTCTCTGTCCAATACCTATTTATTTTTTTGATTTATTATATAAATAGTTTGCAATCAGATTACCAAATATTACTGATACTAAAGAACAAGTGTAAACAAACCAGGTAGGATATATTAATCCATAGTAGTGACCTGTATTAATATCCAGTGTAAAAAATGCAATAAAGAAAGGTAGTGTGAGTAAGCAATAGATACCAACTGTTATTAGTAAAGTTAATGCAAATTTTTGTAATTTTGTCATATTAGTTTGTTATTATTTCAACAAAGATATAGAAAATATTTTTATATACCAACTAATTATTAATATATAAAAATAAAATTATAGTATGATAATACATAGACCTGCACATACAAGAGGTAACCCAAGAGCAAGTTGGATTAGTTCATATAGAACATTTAGTTTCCCATCATACTATGATCCTAAGTATATTAACTTTGGGCATTTACAAACAATTAATGATGATAGGGTACAACCTGGTGGTCATGTTCCTTTACATGAACATAAGAATATGGAAATATTTGGTTATGTTATTGAAGGGGTATGTAGGCATACAGATAGTCATGGAAGTGTTTTAGATATACCAGCGGGTTCTGTACAAAGAATGAGTACTGGTAGTGGTATCAAACATACTG
>Ga0208195_1001187_pt1 | contig 29736 bp, 19 predicted proteins | sample AD_UKC077_MetaG_FD_184441 | JGI IMG/M metagenome (GOLD analysis project Ga0208195, IMG submission 184441) | Active sludge microbial communities of municipal wastewater-treating anaerobic digesters from USA - AD_UKC077_MetaG (SPAdes) (version 2) | ecosystem: Engineered > Bioreactor > Anaerobic >... | reverse complement strand
CGGAGACGGCTCAACGCTATTTAACGCATTCCCTGCAGGACATGTCATGGATGGAATGGATTATATGGATTATGGCTTTGAGGCTCGATTCTGGAGCAAAGATCTTTACGACCTATCTAACGGATACTGCTACAAGCTAAGTAACAATAACGACAGCATCGTAACGGAACATTTTGGCTATGAAAGAGCATTAAACGTTCGCTGTGTCAAGATACAAGAAGGAAAAGAGTATCACGCCAACATTATTTTAAATGAACCAATCGGAATTTCTCCAACATCAGTAAATCTCACAGTTCAAATAATCGATGAGGGCAATATGGCAGAAAATAGCAGAAAGTTCATCGTTTCCGAAATTCCCGAATGTACATTCGCAGGCGGACAAACCTATGATGCCACTGACGACTTTACTGCCGAGATTACAGGTTTGGTTACCGGAAAAACTTACTACTACATAGCGGCAATACTCTACCAAAACGATACTTTATACAGCAACATAGTAGAATATGCAACCTCAAGATTTCAAGGTGAAGGAACAACAGAAAACCCATTTCAAATTACAAACATTGCCGATTTAACGTATCTGTCAGAAAACGACGATTTGTGGAACAAACACTTTATTCAAACTGCCGATATTGACGCATCGTCCACTAACAGCGGAAAGGGATTTAATCCAATAGGTGGAAATAGACAAAACTTGGCAGACACCACTTTCTCAGGCAGCTACAATGGCAACGGCTTTACTATTAGCAAACTATACATTAATTCAACAGGAAGCCCTGTTGGATTATTTGGAGCCACTCACAATGCTACAATTAAAAATATCAATCTTGACAGTGTAAACTTTACCGGAAAAGGCACCGCAGGAGGAATCGTAGCAAATGCATATCAAGGAGTTATCGACAGCTGTTCAGTTAGCGGAACAATAACAAACCAAGGAGAGTACACTGGCGGAATCGCAGGAATAGCCTCTACGGTAACAAACTGTAGTTTCAATGGCGATATTACAGGAAAAGACAATACTGCGGGAATTATAGGCTATTCAGGTCAGGGAACAATGAAAAACTGTTCTTCAAGCGGAACAATAACAGGAGAGGAAATGGTTGGGGGAATAATTGGATATGTATATACTTTAGATACTTTATACCAATGCTACAATACAGCTATCATTAGTTCCCTAAGTTATGCTGGCGGATTGATTGGATATTGCAATCAGTCAGGCAACTCACTTGAATTTAGCAACTGCTACAATACAGGAGACGTTTTTGCAGATACAATTGCTGGTGGTGTCATAGGTGGAAACATTTCAACATTTGAATTTAGTTATTGCTATAGTATAGGAAGAGTTTTAGAACCTAATAACCCAAAAGGTCTTGTTGGAACAACCTATATCGACGTTATTCCCAATTACAGCTACTTCCTAAATTACGGAGGCTATGTCGATACTACAGGAAAACGCGGAATAGACAAAATGATAGTTGAAAGCAACTATCAAAACTGGGATTTCACAAACATCTGGACTATCAACCCAGATACCACATTCCCATACCTACGTTGGCAAGGTGAACCGAGTGAACATAATATCGCAGTTTATGTAAAAGATATTGACAACAACCACTACTTAATAGCCAAAATAGGCAACCAAGAGTGGATGGCAGAAAACCTGAAAGTTGAACATTATAATAATGGCGACGAAATATCACAACCTGGAACATATCCGTTCTGGGTACCTGCTCAAAACTCCACCATTCAGTATGAATTCGGCAACTACTATCAAAACGGAGTTGTTACCGACTCTCGTGGAATATGTCCACAAGGCTGGCAAGTGCCCAGAAATGATGACTGGAACGAGCTTATCACATATCTCGAAGGCGCAGACGTTGCAGGGAAAAAACTAAAAAGCATTGGACAACTTGGAGCTACAATATGGAATAACAATACCGGAGACGGCTCAACGCTATTTAACGCATTCCCTGCAGGACATGTCATGGATGGAATGGATTATATGGATTATGGCTTTGAGGCTCGATTCTGGAGCAAAGATCTTTACGACCTACCTAACGGATACTGCTACAAGCTAAGTAACAACAACGACAGTATCGTAACGGAACATTTTGGCTATGAAAGAGCATTAAACGTTCGCTGTGTCAAGATACAAGCAGGAAAAGAGTATCACGCCAACATTGTTTTAAAACAACCTATCGAAATTTCCCATGATTCAGTAATTCTCGAAGTCCAAATAATTGACGAGGGAAATATGACCGAAGTTGATAGAAAATTCATTGTTTCCGAAACTCCCGATTGCACATTCGGAAATGGACAAATATATAATGCCAATAGCGAGTTTACTGCTGTAATCACAGGTTTGTTACACGATACAGTATATTATTACAGAGCTGCAATAATTTACCCAAACGATACATTATACAGCAACATAATAAATTATACAACCCAAAGATTTAAAGGAGAAGGAACCATAGAAAACCCGTACCAAATTGAAAATATTGCCGATTTAATGTATCTATCAGAAAACGATAATTTGTGGAACAAACATTTTATTCAAATTGCTGATATTGACGCATCTTCCACTACGGGAGATGGATTTAACCCAATAGGGGAAAACAGATCAGGAGTAGCAGATACCACCTTCAGAGGCAGTTACAATGGTAATGGCTTTATTATTAACAACCTATACATTAACTCAACAGGAAAACCCGTTGGGTTATTTGGATATACTCACAACGCTACAATTAGAAAAATCAATCTCAATAATGTAAACTTTACCGGACAGGGTGCTACTGGAGGAGTTGTAGCAACAGCACGTAATGGAATTATTGACAGCTGTTCAGTTAACGGAACTATAACAAACCAAGGTGATTATACAGGTGGAATTGCAGGAGAAATCGATTCAACAACTATAACAAACTGTTGCTTCAGTGGTAATATTGTAGGAAGAAGCCTTGTTGCAGGTATTACAGGCTTTTTGGACAATGGCGGCACAATAAAAAAATGTTCCTCAAGCGGAACAATTGCAGGAGAAACCCAAGTTGGTGGAATAATTGGATATTCACAGTTTATAGACAGTTTATACCAATGCTACAATACAGCTAACATTAGCTCCTCATCTTTTGCTGGCGGATTGGTTGGATATTGCTATCACCCCGGCAGTTTGCCTGAAATTAGCAACTGCTACAATACAGGAGATGTTTATGCAGATTCTTGTGCCGGCGGCGCTATAGGTGAAAGCTATTCAACGTTAAAATTTAGTTATTGCTACAGTACAGGAAGAGTTTCTGAACCTAATAACCCAAGAGGTCTCGTTGGAACAACCTATATCGACGTTATTCCCAATTACAGCTACTTTCTACATTACGGCGGCTACTATGTCGATACTACGGGAGGACGTAGAATAGACAAAATAATATCTAAAAACAACTATCAAGACTGGGATTTCACGAACATTTGGGCTATTAATGAAGGAACAACACTCCCATACTTACGCTGGCAAGGAACACCAGGCGAACATAATACCGCAAATTATGTAAAAGACAATAACAACTATCACTACATAACGGTTAAAATAGGAAACCAAGAGTGGATGGCAGAAAACTTAAAAGTTGAAAATTACAACAATGGTGAAGAAATAAACGAATGGTTACCTGCTTCAGACACCACCATTCAATATGAATACGGCAACTATTATTCTAATAGTGTTGTTACAGACTCACGTGGAATATGTCCTACAGGCTGGCAAATGCCCAGAAATGACGACTGGGACGAGCTTATCACATATCTTGGAGGTGTGGGCGTTGCAGGAAAAAAACTAAAAAGCATTGGAAAATATGGAATAACAATATGGAATAACAATACTGGGGATGGCTCAACAGGTTTTTGCGCATACCCTGCAGGAATTTACGTTGAAGAATATATTGGCATGGGAAATAGAACTATGTTCTGGAGTAAAGATCTTTACGACTCGTTAAATGTTTACTGTTACGTACTTAGAGACGATAACGACAGTATTGCAACATATCACTATGACGATATGCCATTATTAAACGTTCGTTGTGTAAAAACGCAAGAAGGAAAAGAATATCACTCCAACATTATTTTAAAACAACCTATTGATATTTCACAGACATCGGTAAAACTTGAAGTCCAAGTGGTTACAGAGGGCGGTATCACCGAGTCAGGTAGAAAATTCATCGTTTCCGAAACACCCGATTGCACACTTGAAAATGGAATAACCTATGATGCTGCCGAAGACTTTACCGCAGAAATCACAGATTTGGTATGCGCTAAAACATACTACTATAGAGCTGCAATAATCTACCAAGACGACACCATTTACAGTAATACAGTAGAACATGCAACCATAAAATTCTTAGGCAAAGGAACAGAAGAAGAACCTTATCAAATCAAGGACATTTCCGATTTAGCTTATCTATCAACAAATGGTAAATTCTGGGACAAATATTTTATTCAAGTCGCTGATATTAACGCATCTTCAGCTGCGAGTGAAGGATTTAATCCAATAGGAGGATTAGGTGGAGGTGGAGGAAGCATCTTCTTCACAGGCAGCTATAATGGCAATGGCTTTAGTATTGATAGTTTACATCTTTCTTCAACCGAAGAATCCCTCGGTCTATTTGAATACGTTGATGGCGCTATCATTCGAAAAGTCAAGCTCAACAACGTAAATATCAACTGTCAAAGTTCTGGTAGTGCGGGAGGAATCGTAGCATTAGCACAATACGGAGCGATTATTGACAGCTGTTCTGTCACTGGAACTATAACAAATCAAGGAACACAAACAGGCGGAATTGTAGGATTTACCAGTGCAATAACCATTACAAATTGTAGCTTTAATGGTACTATTGTAGGAAAAAATAATACCGCAGGTATTGCAGGATATTTGTCTCAAGGTAATGTAGAAAATTGTTCGTCAAACGGAACAATAACAGGGCAAGATAAAGTCGGAGGAATCGCTGGATATGCAGATTATTCAGATAGCGTGGTCCAATGTTATAACACAGCAAACATTACTGCCTCATCTCATGTCGGAGGAATTGTCGGATATTGCGACCCATCCTATGCAAATCAATTTGTAATTAGAAACAGCTACAATACAGGAGACATTTATGCAGATACTTGCGCAGGTGGTATCATTGGTAAACAATCTTCAAATGAGAGAACAATAGCTGTCACTAATTGCTACAGCACCGGTAGAGTTTCAGAACCTGGAGCGCCAAAAGGGCTTGTAGGAGAAGCATTTGGCATTAATCTCAATAACAGCTACTTCCTACATTACGACGATACTGCTGACACAATAGGTGAACGTAACATAGAAAAAATGATAGTTCAAAACAACTATACAGATTGGGACTTCCTAAACGTTTGGAATATTAATGAAGGAACGACATTCCCATTCCTACGCTGGCAAGGAACACCCGACGAGCACAACGCAAACTTTATAATGGACGTTGACAATAATTATTACATAACAGTTAAAATAGGCGACCAAACATGGATGGCAGAAAACCTTAAAGTAACTAAAACAAATAATTCAGAGATAAACATCCTTCCTAGTGACTCAGATACGTGGGATGATACAGAGTCAAGGTACTACTACATTGCCGGAGGTAGCCCTGAAGATCAAGGACTTCTATACAACGGTACTGCTGCCCTACTAAACAACATTTGCCCAACGGGATGGAAAGTTCCGGGAACAAGCGATTTTAATGTATTGAAAAACTACATTAAAGATATACTAGGATATGAATCAATAGAAGGCAAAGCTCTAAAATCGAGATATAGTTGGATCATGTATAAGGGCGATAATGCTACAGGTTTTAGTGCTGTACCTGTTGGCTATATAGATGAGAATGGTGACTGGACAGAAATCGAAAATAGTGCATGTTTCTGGACTAAAGAGACACAAGAAGAAAATCTCTATTATTGGAAATTATTTGATGATGAAAATCACGAAATTTTAGACGGCTATGTTCCAAAAACTTACGGCTATTCCATACGTTGCATAAAAGAATAAAGTAATTAAACATTAGAAATCAGTAAAACTAAAATATTCACAATTAGGTAATTAAACCAAATAAACAACATGTTAAACAAGTTAAAAAATATAACCATGAAAAAGCTTCAGATCTACGCAATCATTATGTTGATATTTACCACACTGGTAAACGCGCAACCCCCACAAGGATTCTCGTATCAAGCTTCAATACGAAACTCAAACAATGAGGAGCTGGCAAATACTCCAGTAACTGTACGTGTTACTATTTTAGAAGGATCGGTTACAGGAACTCCTGTATATTCTGAAGACCACCAAGACACCACTAACAAACAAGGTATCGTTTCACTCTCGGTTGGCTTCGGAGACGTTAAACAGGGTAACTTTACCCAAATCCGTTGGGCAGAAGGTCCACTATTTATTCAAATTGATGTCGATATCAACAATAGTGGTACTTTTATAGCAATGGGTTCATCGCAAATCCTCTCAGTTCCTTACGCTCTATATTCAGGCAACAGCCTTGAAAGTGAACCCGGTACCGAGGGACAAACCCTTGCTCATACAGGTGAAAAATGGGTGGCTAACTCTAATCTAATAGCTGGTAATTCGGGAGTAATAATTAACGCTTCGCAAACTAAAGATAAAAGTACAGCTATTTTTGCTGTTAGAAATGCCCAAGGCGACACTATCTTCGCCGTTTACGAAAACGAAGTGAAAATTATGATTAATGATGACCCCTCCCGTGCCGCAAAAGGCAGTTTCGCTATAGGAGGAGTGAGCGCAATGAAAAACAATGGAGTAGAATATTTCAAAGTTACTCCCGACAGCTCGTTTGTTCAATTTAATATTGACAGTACCAAAGCCGCAAAAGGAGGTTTCGCCATTGGAGGACTAAGCGCTGGAAAAAATGTTGTAAAACCATACTTTTCACTCGACCCAACTTTAGTTAGCTTCAATTTCGACATTGATGCAGCAAAACGTGCAGCAAAAGGCGGTTTCGCTATAGGAGGATTGAGCGCTGGAAAAGATACCACTATGAACTTCTTCACGCTGAATGCCGATAGTATCCGTTTCTACATAGACACTGATGAAACAAAAGCCGCAAAAGGAGGTTTCGCAATAGGCGGGTTAGCAACTGGAAAAAATTCTGGAGACAAATATCTCTCCTTAAAACCCGAATTAATTCAGTTCAATTTCGATGAATCATTAGTTAATAGAGCCGCAAAAGGTGGATTTGCTATTGGCGGAATTTCAGCAGGAAAAACTAACCCTAAGAACTATTTTGAGCTAAAACCCGACAGCGTTACTTTTGCTATGAACGAAACAAGCGCGAAAGGAATGAAAGGTGCATTTACGGTGGGAACACTAAATCCAACGTTAGAATATAGAAAACTCTTCAATATTGACAAAGATTGTACTTATATCGCAAATACAATTTACAGCGAAGGTGACATGTATGTCGGTGGTAACATAAACACAGGTGGAGTAATCACTTCATTTATCACAGATGTCGATGGCAACATCTATCCAGTTGTAAAAATAAGCAATCAGGAGTGGTTAGCTAAAAACCTTATGGTAACTCGATACAACAATGGCGATCCAATAATTGATAGTACCACAAGTGCGAGCTTATACAAAAGCTACCAGTTCAATCAAGGAGAATATGCAAGCCCCGCAATTTATGGCTATTTATACGACCAGCAGGTAATGTTTAGTGAAAAACAAATATGTCCTGCAGGTTGGAGACTTCCTGTCGAAGCTGATTGGGTGGAACTACTAAGTTATGCAACTACCACATTCCCAGATGATATAACTTCATTGTTAAGCAATCAATTCCCGTGGACAACTATTACCGAGCAAATAACTAACTCTACAGGATTTGGAGCAATACCAGCGGGTAATTTCTCATGGACTGACAATATTGATAACGCCGATTATTCACTTATCAATACCAGCGGTTTTTACTGGACACAACATAATGTACTCCCCATGTCTATTCAATTCCCAGGTGGCGTATTAGATAGCATTCAAATAGGTACAAACAAAGGATATTCAATCAGATGTATTAAACAATAAACTATCCTCATAAAAGCAATAATCCCCGAGAGCATGCTTCGTTTTCGGGGATTATTGTTTTAATCAACTTTTCTACTCAACATATTCAATTATCTCTCCGTATTCAACTTCAATGTTAAGTTGTCTGACAATATTGTCGATATTGCGTTTTACATTAATATTATTAGCATACGACAACCAACCTAAATACATCGTTTTACGTTTGCCCGAACGCTTATAAAAGGTAATATAAGTAGGACCTATTTTAACCTTTTTTATAGAATCCCAAAAAACAAGTGTTGGAGTACGTCTGTATAAGGAGAGTTTGAATGACAAAACCGTGTTGTCAGATTTTACATAAAGCTCACTCTTATAGCCTTTATAAACCAAATAGAAATAAACAATTGTATGGAGGGACAAAAACAGTATTAACCATATACCAAAAATTGAAAAAACATAAAACGCCCAAAATGTTAATCCAATCATAACAATCAAAATTATGGTGATTAAAACAGTAAAACGACGAAACCGCTTACTTCTTTCAGGATGCGAATTTAGATTGACATAAAAATTTTCCATAACAACATAAGTTTAAACAAATATAGACAAATAGCTTTAATAATTGAATACAGATAACACGGATGTAACAGATTTACACAGATTTTTAAACTTTTAACTAAATAAATCCGTGATTATCCGTTTAATCTGTGTCATCTGTGTTCCAATTTCTTTCTACTTTTACCTTTTAACTGATTTCCCCTGTGTCATTATCTTAACAAGAATAATCCTACTTTTTGTTATCTTTGCTACCTTAAAACAGAAAGGATAAATATGACAGAAAAAAATAGACGACCACTTATTTTTGTATCAAACGATGACGGTTTTTATGCACACGGTCTTCAAGCTCTTATTGAGGTTGTTGAAAAATATGGCGATATTATTGTAGTTGCCCCCGAAAGTGCTAATTCTGGAATGGCACACGCAATAACTATAAAATATCCGTTACGATTAAAACAAGTTTATTCAAAACCGGGCATTACATTTTACAAATGCAACGGGACACCTGCCGATTGTGTAAAACTTGGATTAGGTCAGGTTGTTCCCCGAAAACCCGATATTATGGTAAGTGGCGTTAATCACGGAAGTAACGCGTCGATAAGCGTAATATATAGTGGCACAATGGGTGCCGCCCTCGAAGCATGCCTAAATGGAGTGCCTTCGATAGGATTTTCGCTTCTCGACCACTCGCCAGATGCCGATTTTGAGGCTTCAAAATATTATGCCGATATTATTTTTCGCCAAATATTAGAAAATGGATTAGCCAAATATACAAGCCTGAACGTAAATATCCCAAAAGTGCCGTTAAAGCAAGTAAAAGGAATTAAAATTTGCAGACAAACACACGGATCTTGGAGAGGGGAATTTGAAAAGCGCGTCGACCCTTACGGTGGCGAATACTATTGGCTTGCAGGTGATTTAAAAAACTTTGAAGAGGGCGCTGAAGATACCGATATATGGGCTTTGGAAAACAATTATGTGGCAGTAGTTCCAATGCAAATTGATTTTACAGCTCATAATGTTATCGACCCTTTAAAATATATTGAAGATATCAAATAGATATTTTACTCAATTAAATTTTACAAAAAATTGCATATAACCCAATTTTTATGTAACTTGTACACTCAAGAAAATACTAACAACTAAAACAAAATAACTATGGCAACAAAATCATTTGCAATTGTGCTGTCAGGATGCGGAGTTTTTGACGGATCCGAAATCCACGAAGCAGTAATGACAATGTTGGCTGTTGACCAACACAACTGTACGTACAAAATTTTTGCTCCCGATATCGAACAGACGCAAACTGTAAATCACTTCACAAAAGAGACCACTAACGAGAAACGAAGTGTTTTGGCAGAGTCGGCGCGCATAGCTCGTGGCGAAATCAAACCATTGTCGGAGTACAAAGCTGCTGATTTCGATGGAATTATTTTTCCCGGAGGATTTGGCGCTGCAAAAAACCTATCAACCTTTGCTACCGAAGGCGATAAGTGTAAAGTAAACAGTGATGTTGAAAAAGCGATACGAGAAACACATAAAGAAAACAAACCCATTGGTGCACTATGTATAGCTCCTGTCGTTATTGCACGAGTCTTGGGAAATGTACAAATAACTATTGGCTCTGATGAGGGTACTGCCAAAACCATTGAAAAGATGGGCGGAACACACGAAAAAACAAAACGTGGAGAAGTCACTGTTGACAAGAAAAACAAAGTTATAACAACTCCTTGTTATATGCTCGATTCTACAATTAAACATATACACGAAGGTGCATATAACTTGGTAAAAGCCATGATTGATTTATAGTTGCTTGTTCCTAACGCGCATAAACACATTAGTTTAAGCAATATACACTATTAGCATAATACTGTTTATCATGCTTTGGAAAAGAAAATTTACAACTAACAGGGCAATAGCATTAGCTTGCTTGGCAGCCCTGTTAGTTATTTTTAGTTGCAAAACAACAAAAAAAAGCACGAGCGAAAGCGTAAGCTCACAATCTATAAAATCGGACAAAATAGAGAGCAAACCATTTTCAAAACCTGAAAATTTCGATACTTTTTACGATCGTTTTCATACCGATAGCGCATTTCAAATGTCTCGAATTAAATTCCCCTTACAAGGAAAATTCATTGGAGGAGAAGAGGAAATGGAGTGGAGTCGCGACAATTGGGTTATGATGAAAACCAAAATCTACGACATTGATACAACTATATACAAAACCACTTTCAAAAAGCAAGAAACATCGTTTTATCAAAAATTTTGGCTCGAAAACTCAGGTTTGAGTTCCGAATACCGTTTTGAACTTATTGGTAATAAATGGTTTTTGGTGTATGCGTTAGATCAAAACCTCTGAAATCAATTAGCAATTAGCAATTAGCAATGAACAATTACGAGTTACGAGTTACGAATGGATAGAACGCAGAACACACAGATTAAACGGATTTACACGGATAAAAATCTGTAAAAATCTGTTACATCTGTGTCATCTGTGTTCTAAGTACTTTACAAACTTTTAACTTTCAACTTTTAACTACTTGACTCCCCAACCGTATATCAAAAACGACCCTGTTACGCCAACAGCAAGACCTGACAATCCTCCCCAAATAGCGGATTTAATATTTTGCTTTTTACGTCTTTGGCTATAACCTTCAATAAAATTCTCGTCGTTAAAATTAATGGTTTTCTTACCTGAAAATTTACCCACGCAAATAACAGCAGTAAGCGGAAATAGAGGCGCTACATAAATATAGTCAGGAGGTAACAACATTCCCAATGAACTAGAAGCAAACCCAATTAGAAACGCCCCATATGTTTTGCCTTTATAGCCCTCTCTATGACCATCAATGTACAGCTTCATCTGATCTAAGTTTTTATCTCCCTCAAACAGAGGCTGATATAAGTAGTGTAGATTATCATCGGACAATTTTATTGAAAAAACATCTTGACGATCTATATCCGTCCATCTCTCTCTCATACTCTTGTATTTAATTGAAATTAACGACGTGTCTTGGAAATCTTCAACCTCGCGCGTAACAATACTGTCGCCGCTAACAGTCCAAATTACGGGAGTTTGTGCAAAATTTTCAACTATTGCAAAAATTATCAGAACCAAAATCAAACTTATTTGTCTCATTTTATATAATATTAATTTAAAGTAATTACAAAAAAGATTATAACTGCTTAAAATGCAAGCCTACAAATATCTTTATGATATATAACACAATTTTTTATCAGAGTTCTTTGTAAATTTGCGCTTCGTAAGCAGAGGTCAAAATTAACACTTTTCGTTAAATAAGTTAAGAATATTCAATTAAATTTCTTATGTTTATGCATTGTTCAGATTAAGATCGTAAAAAAATTACATCTCTTATAATCACACCTTTGTACACAAAGTTTTGTTTGGCATGATATTTTCATATTACAAAAAATCAAATTATAATAATCAACATAAATAAATCTATATGGAAGCAACTAACAAATTTTTAAACCGTCACGTTGGACCACGTGAAAGCGAAATTGCATATATGCTAAAAACCATAGGAGTTTCATCTTTAGACGAATTGATAGATCAAACCGTTCCTAAATCTATTCGTTACACCAAGCCTTTAGATATGGCTCAGGAGGGACTGAGCGAATATGAGTATTTAAACCATATTCGTAAAATGGCTCAGAAAAATAAAATATTCCGCTCATTTATTGGTCAGGGGTATTACGATACCATAATGCCATCGGTTATTTTAAGAAATATTTTAGAAAATCCTGGTTGGTACACATCTTACACCCCATATCAAGCAGAAATATCACAAGGACGATTAGAGGCTTTGCTGAACTTTCAAACCGTTGTCTCTGAGCTTACTGGACTACCCATAACCAACAGTTCACTTTTAGACGAAGGAACCGCTGCAAGCGAGGCTATGATTATGTTCTTCAAAAAACGCGATAGAGCACAGGTAAATAATGGTGCAAACAAATTCGTCGTTGACAAAGACGTATTCCTTCAAACCAAAGCAGTAATCGAAACTAAAGCGAGCGTTTTAGATATCGAGATAGTTTATACCGATGTTATGACTCATAACTTCGACAATAAAACATTTGGAGTATTTTTCCAATATCCAACCGCAAAAGGCGAAATACGTGATTATAAAAAAGTTGCCGAAAAAGCACATGCAGCAGGAATTAAAGTTGCTGTTGCAGCCGATATTTTAAGCCTTACCATGCTAACCCCTCCAGGACAATGGGGGGCTGATGTTGCATTAGGTTCAACACAACGTTTCGGAATACCAATGGGATTTGGCGGACCACATGCAGCCTACTTTGCTGTTACTGACGAGTTTAAAAGACAAATTCCCGGACGTATTGTTGGAATCTCTATCGACAGACACGGAAACCGTGCACTAAGATTGGCGTTGCAAACTCGCGAACAGCATATAAAACGCGAAAAAGCAACATCAAACATCTGTACAGCACAAGCGCTACTTGCAACTTTAGCCGGAATGTATGTCGTTTATCACGGACCAGAGGGCATTAAACAGATTGCTTGCAAAATCCATTGCAAAACATCAGAACTTAACCGAAGAATTGCTGAGCTTGGCTACAAACAAACCAATAAATCGTTTTTTGATACACTACACATTGAAGTTCCTGCAAATGTTACGACGTATAAAATCAAAACACTTGCCGAAGCTAAGTGCATGAATTTCAATTATGTTGACAGCAAAACAATAACTATAAGTCTTGATGAAACAACATCAATTGACGACCTTAACAACATCGTGGCAGTTTTAGCCGAAGCTGTAGGTAAAAAACCTTCGCAGATTACAACCCTCGAATGCAAGCCAATAATTGCAGAGAGCATGAAACGAACTGATAAATATCTACAGTATAACGTGTTTAACTCATATCGCTCTGAAACAGAGATGATGCGTTATATCACAAAATTGGAACGCCGCGATATTGCACTAAACCACTCAATGATTCCATTAGGTTCGTGTACAATGAAGCTTAATCCCACAACTGCAATGTTACCAATGACTTGGAATGAGTTTGCAAATATCCACCCGTTTGCACCAAAAAATCAAACCGAAGGATATTTACAACTAATCAAGGAGCTTGAAGATGACCTTGCTATCATAACAGGTTTTGCAGGAACAACACTACAACCAAATTCAGGCGCAGCAGGAGAATATGCTGGTTTAATGGTTATCAGAGCTTACCAAAAGTCTATTGGTCAAGGACATCGCAATATTGTATTAATACCTTCATCGGCACACGGAACAAACCCAGCCAGTGCTGTTATGGCAGGATTAGACGTTGTTGTAGTTGCCTGTGACGAAAATGGAAATATCGATGTTGACGATTTAAGAGCAAAAGCCGCGGAACATAAAGATAATCTTTGTTCATTTATGGTTACCTATCCATCGACACACGGAGTTTTCGAAAGCCGAATTTGTGAAATGATGGATATTATCCACGAAAACGGAGGACAGGTTTATATGGACGGTGCCAATATGAACGCACAAGTGGGACTGACAAGCCCCGGATTAATCGGTGCCGATGTTTGCCACTTGAATTTGCACAAAACCTTTGCCAGTCCTCACGGAGGTGGCGGACCTGGCATTGGACCTATCTGCGTTGCAAAACATTTAACACCGTTCTTACCATCTAATCCGTATGTAAAAGTTGGTGGCGATAAAGCTATTAAAGCAGTATCGTCGGCTCCATATGGCAGTGCGAATATTATCTGTATTACACACGGATATGTTAAAATGTTAGGCGCAAAAGGCTTGACGCATGCAACAAAATTAGCGATTTTGAATGCAAACTATATCGCTGCACGTTTAAACAAATATTACGATGTTCTATACACAGGCGAAAAAGGACGCTGTGCACACGAAATGATTTTAGATTGTCGTACTTTCCGTCAAAAATATGGTGTCGATGCTACCGATATAGCTAAACGCCTTATAGACTATGGCTTCCACGCACCAACACTATCATTCCCGGTTGCTGATACACTTATGGTTGAACCAACCGAAAGTGAATCACTACAAGAGCTTGATAGATTTATCGATGCAATGATTTCTATTAAGAAAGAGATTGAAGCCATTGCCGAAGACGATAAAACTAATAACGTTGTGGTAAACTCTCCACACACTGTGTTTGAGGTAACAGCAAACGAGTGGAAGCATAAATATAGTCGTGAACAGGCTGCTTTCCCATTGGAATGGATTAAGGAAAACAAATTCTGGCCCTACGTTGCACGCGTTGATAACGGATATGGAGACAGAAACTTAGTCTGCACTATACCAATGAGCAATTAACAATGAGCAATGAGCAATGAGCAATGAGCAATGAGCAATTGGAGACGGAGCATGCTCCGTCTCTACTTAATTTCCCTTAACATCTTAATGGTTCAAAACAACCAGCAATTCATTTTTTTAATTTTTAATTAAAAACACTTTATTATTACAAGAAAAAGTCTTAATTTTGCAGTCCGAAAAACAAAAAGCTTATTTTGCTTTGTAATATTTGTAATATAAACGTAAGAAAAATATACTCAAATGAAACGAACATTCCAACCTTCGCTACGCAAAAGAAAAAATAAACACGGTTTTCGCGAAAGAATGGCAACTGCAGCAGGTCGTGCAGTTTTGGCGAATCGTCGTGCAAAAGGACGCAAAAGATTAACCGTGTCTGATGAAATGCGACACAAAGCATAAAGATTTTCTATAAGCATAAAGAGTAGTAATACCTTAAATAGGTGTTCCTACTCTTTTTGTTTTATACCTGATGCAAAAGCACAATATAATTTGAGAGCTGGACTTCAAAAGTGATTACATATAACGATATTTTCAATAAAATCAAACTCCATCAAAGGATTTCAACCGATGATGCCATATATTTATATGAACATGCAACATTGGGAGAGCTTGCTGTTATGGCAGATATAAGAAGGCGCAAATTCAACGGTGACAACATATATTACATTAAAAACATACATATCGAGCCAACAAATATATGCCAAAACAGATGTAAGTTCTGCTCCTATCGCCGTGCAGAAGGCGACAGTGACACATATAAACTCTCTCACGAACAAATAATAGACAGAATTAAGGTAGCCGGTGATATCTCTGAAGTTCATATTGTTGGAGGGCTACACCCAGATTATAATTTAGATTTTTACACAACCCTTTTCTCCTCCATTCGCAAACAATTTCCCAAAATACACCGCAAAGGGCTGACTGCCGAGGAGATCAAATACTTGTCCGAATTATCAGGAAAAACTTATACGGAAGTTTTGCAAGCAATTGTAAATAGCGGTTTGCAATCTATGCCCGGTGGCGGAGCAGAAATTTTTGACCCCGAAATTAGAAACAAAATCTGCCCAGATAAACTTTCAGGAGAAGATTGGTTAAAAATACACGAAGTGGCACACACGCTTGGAATTATCACAAATGCCACAATGCTTTACGGACACATTGAAAACACTCTACACCGCATAAAACATCTTGAAGCCATTCGTAACCTGCAAGACAAAACAAAAGGTTTTAATGCTTTTATCCCGCTAAAATACCGTTTATCAGAAAACCAATTGGGTTTAACAAACGAAGTTTCAATTATTGATGACCTACGGACATATGCCATCTCACGGATTTTTCTCGACAACATACCACACATAAAAGCATATTGGCCCATGTTAGGATTACAAAAAGCCCTTCTTATGACATCATTTGGAGCTGACGACTTAGATGGTACAATATCCCAATCAACCGAAATTTACTCTACAACCGGAAATATCGGTAAAGATGGAATCTCCACACAAGAGTTATGCCTGGCGATACAAGCAGAGGGAAAAACACCTATTGAAAGAGATAGCTACTATAATGCAATTTCAATTGACACACAGAAAGTTAAAAGTATAAATTGTTAATTTCTTTCAACTTTCGATTTTTATCTTTTATCTTTTAACTCAATTAATGATTGCCTAATGCCAAGGCAAAACAATAAAAAATCAGGAAAATAGAGTGATTTGTCTAATTATCTAAAAAAACATCACACAATACGTGGTTTATTAAAAAAATTAATATATATTTGCAATTAGCTTAGTTTAATTAAAACAATTATCAATTATGAAAAAATTTACACTAATTATTGGAATGTTAGTAGTAGGCTCTATGGTCTTTGCACAAGGACTTACCAATCTACAACATCGTATGTCAAAAATGGATGACGTGTCGCAAAACGACAAACAGACAACTACCACCAGAACATATAGAGCGCCTGGTGATATTATTTTTGCAGAGTATTTTGACTCAACAGAATGGCACACAGCCAGCGATAATGGCGTTGCTGTTCCTGCAAACATGCCAGCTGGATGGAGTGTATTTGACGCAACAGGAAACAACTTCTTCTGGCGCTGGTCAACCTTAGGACCACGAGGTGCTTATACCTCTATCAATGATGGTTCAGATCAATGGTGGACTGTTCCCAGAGAATCTTCGAGAATTCGGTCAACCAGTGACAAAGAGGGAGATAGAGGCTTTATGACGTTTGAGCTTGCTTTCTTCAACACTACTTCTGAAGGTGGTTGGCCCTCAGCTCCAATAGGACATGATAGTTACATTCAATTTCCAACTATTGAGGCTACAGATAATTCAGCTGTAAATATTCGTTTTGAGCAGTTCCATCGTTTCTGTTGTAGTAGCTACAGTCCTGATGTAGGACCAAAAATGTATATAAGCAATGATAATGCCAACTGGGTTCGTTATGACGTTGATCAGGCTGCTGTTAATGCCACACCTTCAAATCCAAGTGTGTATGAAATGGCAATTAGCAATGTTGCAGCCAACCAATCAACCGTTTACGTTCGAATACATATTAAAGGAGAAGCAGCATATTTTTGGGAATTTGACGATGTTGTAATGTACGAACCAGAACCATACGATGCCAGAGTGATGGGCTACTGGGTTGATTATCGCGATGAAAAATGGGGAAATTATTTTACAAGTGGTGATTTCACATCCAGCTACCAAAAAAGATTTACAGGCACACCGTTTTACAATGCATACTATGCATTCCAAAAAATTACAACTTCAAGGGCAATAGCTAGTAACTTTGGTGGACTATCATTCCCCAATGCTAAAATTACTACAAAAGTTGTAAAAGAAGACGGAACAGTAGTTGACGAAAAAACATCAGCAGCTGTAGCTTCTATTACACCAGGACAATACGACACATCTTTTGTAGCAACTCATAATTTCCAAATGCCAAAAACTGCTGAAAGTGTTGGTTCATACTACTACGAAGGCCTTGTTTCTGGTACACAAGAAGATCTAGTGCCTGATAATAACGGATATCGTTACGATTTCCACATCACTGAAAACGTTTTTGGTTATGCAAATCCGTTAACTGCAGATTCAGATCGCCAAAGCCCATTTAGTTATACATCTGGTATTGACGGTGATGGTATTGGAGTTATCATTCACTTAGATCCTCCAACAGAAAACATTCCGGGTACAGATATACCTGCTCCTTACGTACTCAGAGGTATTAACACACATATTAATAACGATGGATATAACTGGGATATCTGGGAAGCAGGAAACGTAGCATATTTAAAAGCAGTGGTTTATGAGTCTGATACTACAACAGGGAATTTTGATTTCACCCAACCAGTTATTGAAAGTGAATCAATTCCAATCGATTCAACTATGGTAAACTCATGGGTATTCTTACCATTTATACTTGACGGTTCTTCAGAAAATGTTACACCAATCGCAGAGGGTCAAGAGTATATTGCTATGATTCGTTTTACCACTGGTAATCTAAGATTCTTTGTTGGCGCAGATAAAATGACACAACCTTCATTTAACTCCAATTTACTTAACCTTGGTGGAGGTACTGACCTTGGCTGGACAGGATCGATGTCAAATATTGCAATAGAATTGATAGCTGACAAATATGGTCAAAATCCTAGGGGTGAAGTAAAAGTTACTGTACTGCAAGAGATAAAAGTAACGGGAGAGATATTACCATTGACTGAAAGTCCCGTAGAAATTAGAGTTCCTGTTATTGACGAAGGTGGCGAATTTACAGGAATTGAGCCCATTATACAAAATACTGACGCTAATGGAATTGTTACATTTGACAACTTGAGAAGTGGTTCATATGCTGTCTTAGGATCCTTTGAACAGAACGGTGAAGCAATTGCTGTTGACGAAAATGGCAATCCGTTAAGAAAGAGAACTGGAGTAACTGTTCAAGGTTCAGGACAATATGAAGTGACAATAATTTTCGAAAATACGAGCAGTATTTATGAGCAAGACTTGCTACGTGATGTTAAATTATACCCAGTTCCTTCAAATAACACTGTTACTATTGAAAGCCCTGTAGATCTTTCAAGAATAGTTGTTAGCAATATTGTTGGACAAGTAATTCAAACAATTGAAAATCCAACACAATTACAAACTATCTCTGTTGCAAACTACGCTACAGGAGTTTATATGGTTACATTGTTTGATAACAACGGAAATTCAACAACACAACGTTTAATCAAACACTAATTTGGTATTAACTTTTAATTAATTATAAAAGGGAGATTTTTATAGTCTCCCTTTTTTAGTCGCTGAGCCTGTATATATAAAATAATTAAATAATGTACATTTGTTTTTTAATAAAATGATATATTTGCATTTAGCTTATTAATTAAAACTATTATCGATTATGAAAAAAATTACACTATTTATTGGGATGTTAGTAGTAGGCTCATTGCTCTTTGCACAAAGAGATGCCGAACCTAAGCTTCGTAAGTTTAAAATGATGGACGCGTTGCAAAACGACGAACAAAAAACTACCACCAGAACAAATAGAGCGCCTGGTGATATTATTTTTGAAGAGTACTTTGATTCTACTGAATGGCACACATCCAGTCCTGAAAATATGCCTGCAGGGTGGAGTGTAATGGATATAGATGGAAACAACTGGTTTTGGCGATGGGCAAATCACGGACCACGTGGCCCATACGTTTCTGTGAAAAACACTTCTATACCTCAATGGTGGACTATTCCAAACGATGCACATAGAATTAGATCAACCAGCGACACTGAGGAAGGTGGCGAAAGGGGATTTATGATGATAGAGCTTGATTTCTATAACAGTACTTCCGAAGGTGCAGGAACAAGTTTTCCTATAAATTCATATGTTCAATTGCCAATAATTGAGGCTACAGAAAACCCCGCTGTTAATATTCGTTTCGAACAGTACCACCGTTACTGTTGTTATCAATACAGCGCTACAAATGGGCCAAAAATGCTTGTTAGTATAGATAACGTTAACTGGATTCAATATGATGTACATATGGCTTCTGTTGGTAAAGTTACTGCAAATCCGAGTCTATATATAGCATCAATTAGCGATATTGCAGCCTATCAATCAACTATTTACATAAGATTTTATACTAAAGGGTTGGAAGCATATTTTTGGTTAATTGACGATATTATGGTATATGAACCAGCTTCATACGACATTAATTTAAAGAATTATTGGGTTGACTATAACTCACAAAAGATAGGGCATTATAATCTCAGTTATTACGAGAAAGCATTTATTGGTACACCATTTTACAATGCCTACTACGCATTCCAAAAAATTACAACTTCGAGAGCAATTGTTACCAACTATGGAGCGGAAACATTTAATGATGTCATGATAACTACAAATATTTTAAAAGACGACGAAACAGTTCTCAACCAACAAACATCGGCAGTTGTAAGTGGTATTATTCCAGGAAAATCAGACACCACTTTTGTAGCAACCCACAACTTCCAAATTCCCAAAACATTAGAAAGTATTGGCTCATACTATTATGCAGGAGTAGCCTCAGGTTTGCAAGAAGATGGAATGCCTGATGATAACGTATATCGCTACAATTTTAATATTACAGAAAATATTTTTGGATATGCAAATCCTTTGACAGCCTACACCGATGTAGAAAGTCCATTCACTTGGGTAGGTGCAGTGGATGGCGATGGAGTTGGCATTATTTTTTTCTTAGACCCTCCAACAGGAAATATCCCCGGCACAGATATACCCAAACCTTACGTATTAAAAGGCACTAACATATACATTTCTGGCACTTCCAGAAACTTCGATTTGTGGAGGTCAGGAATGCCTGCTTACCTAACTGCTCAGGTATTTGAAGCAGATCCTACAACTGGGGATTTTAATATGAGTGCACCAATTATAGGAAGTAACGCTATTCCGATTGATTCAAGCATGGCTAACGCATGGGTACACCTGCCGTTTATTTTAGACGGAGCTTCTGAGAATATTACGCCTGAAGTAGATGGTCAAGAATATCTTGTATTAATTAGTTTTACCACTGGTAATCAGTCTTTCTATATCGGCGCTGACAAAGTAACACAACCCTCATGGTATAGCAATTTTCTTCACATGGGAAACGATCTTAGCGGAGTGACAACGTATTCAAACATTTCAATGGAAGTAATAATTGATATGTATGGAGAGTCACCTAAGGGTGAAGTAAAAGTTACTGTACTTCAAAAAAAGATAGGAACAGAAGAGACAAGACCGTTATGTGGTAGCCCTGTTCACATTCAAGTTCCTGTTATTGACGAAGGAGGCGAACTTACAGGACTTGAGCTTGTCGAATTAACCACAAACTCCGAAGGAGCTGCTACTCTTGATAACTTAAATTCTGGTTCATATACAACATACGCAACCTTAATAACACAAGGCGGTGCAATCGCTGTTGACAATGAAGGCAACCCAATAAGAAAGGAATCCGCTGTAACCGTCTTAGGTTCAGGACTGTATGAAACAACAATTACATTCAATGTTGGAGAATTCATTATCGGCATTGAAGAGCAAAACATGTTGAGTGATGTTAAATTATACCCGGTTCCTTCAAATAACACTATTACTATTGAAAGCCCTGTAGATCTTTCAAGAATAGTTATTAGCAATATTGTTGGACAAGTAATTCAAACAATTGAAAATCCAACACAATTACAAGCTATCTCTGTTGCAAACTACGCTACAGGAGTTTATATGGTTACATTGTTTGATAACAACGGAAATTCAACAACACAACGTTTAATCAAACACTAATTTGGTATAGACTTTTAATTAATTATAAAAGGGAGATTTTTATAGTCTCCCTTTTTTTGGTGCGCTACGCATACCATACATCTATAGGGCATAATACCGATTGGACAGCTACTATAGTCTAAACTTCGCTATCGTTTGTTTAGACTATGTGTCTGTAACAATTGGTATTATACCAATTCTGATTGAACTTGTGTTTTTTTACGTTCTATTTCCAGTTCCAGACGTAGGAACTTCAGGATTGCTAATTGCTTTCAGCTAAATGTTTAAATTCTCTCCAAAGCATATCATCGGTTGGGAGCGGAGCCTTTATTACAACAGTAGATTTTTTTACAGGGTGCTCAAATTCAAGTTTATAGGCATGTAAACTTATACCACCGTTTGGGTTTGAGCGTGGCGAGCCATATTTTAGGTCTCCTCTGATAGGCGAGCCAATTTTAGCTAACTGACATCGTATTTGGTGGTGTCTGCCCGTTTCAAGGTCGATTCTCAGTAAAGAGTAGTTTTGTGAACGTCCTATAAGTTCGTACGATAGCGCTGCTTTTTTCGCACCTTTACCCGATTTGCTGTAGGCAAATGATTTGTTTTTCTCTGCATCTTTAACAAGATAGTGCTCCAACGTGCCTTTAATTTTTTCGGGAGCTTCGGCAACAATTGCAAGATAGGTTTTCTTAACTTGACGTGATTGAAAAACCTCGTTCATTCGTGCCAAAGCCTTCGATGTCTTTGCAAAAAGCACTATGCCGCTAACGGGTCTGTCAACTCTGTGAACCAACCCTATATAGACATTGCCAGGTTTTTCGTATTTAACTTTAATATACTCCGATACAAAATCAATAAGTGGAGTGTCGCCACTTATATCGCCTTGTACAGGAACGCCTACAGGCTTATTAACAGCTATAAGATGGTTGTCTTCGAATAAAATCTGCAGACTCTGCTTCTCTCTTGTCATTAATATTGTTCGCTATCGTTTGGAAAATCTTGGCTTTTAACGTCTTTGATATACGCTTTTACCGAACCCATCATCTCTGCGTAAAGGTTGTGGTATCTTCTAAGAAAGCGTGGTGAAAAATCCTGATTAATTCCCAACATATCGTGGATTACAAGTACTTGTCCATCAACGTGTTTTCCTGCGCCAATTCCAATTATTGGAATCTTTGCGTTTTCAGCAACTTGTTTGGCTAACAACGCCGGAATTTTTTCCAATACAATTCCAAAGCACCCTGCTTCTTCTAATAAAAGCGCATCCTCAAGTAGTTTTTTTGCCTCATCGTCTTCTCGTGCTCTAACTATGTATGTGCCAAATTTATGAATAGATTGTGGTGTAAGCCCTAAATGTCCCATTACCGGAATACCTGCGGATAAAATTCGGTTAACAGATTCTAAAATCTCGCTTCCTCCCTCTATTTTAATTGCTTGAGCGCCAGTCTCTTTCATTATTCGTACAGCAGAATTTAATGCCTCTTTACTGTTTCCCTGATATGTTCCAAAAGGTAAATCCACCACTACTAAAGCTCTTTCAACACCGCGGACAACCGATTGTGCGTGATAAATCATCTGATCTAATGTAATAGGTAAGGTGGTTTGGTGTCCTGCCATTACGTTGCTTGCCGAGTCGCCAACAAGAATAACATCAATTCCGGCAAGATCAGTGATTTTTGCCATTGAATAATCGTATGCAGTTAGCATAGATATTTTTTCACCACGCATCTTCATAGCTGTAAGAACATGTGTGGTAACAACTTTAACATTTGATTGTGTTGACATAGCATTTCTATTTTGGCACAAATATAGTGGTAAAAGAGTTATTATACCAATTTTAACTCTTAAATCAACAGTTCTGTTTTTACGGTAATTTAAGGTAATTTGTCTTGATAATTAGGCAAATATATGTAAATTAGTAGTCTGTTCCCGTGAACATTAATGATATAATATTGTTTTCTATATAAAGGGGTCTTTACAACCTTAAACTAAAAAAATATAAGGATATGAAACGAACATGCCAAACTAAACGTGACACCCAAAAGCATGATTATAAAGTATGTGAGTTCTATATGACCTTAAACGAAAAAATTATAAACGTATGAAACGAATAGCATTTTTGTTTGTCCTTGCATTTATTGCAGCTCAGGTAGTGGCACAGGGCGATGCGGTTGTAGCCCAAGGTGATAATTTAGTATCACTTATTACAGATATTAATTTGAGTGGTGCAAATGCAAACTATTTTAATGAGCGAGGTTTAATTTTCGAGCAGCAGAATGATTATGAAAAGGCGCTCTATTTCTACGGAAAAGCTGCCAACATCGCTCCCGGAAACACGATTTTTTTATTCAATAAAGGGATAACTCTACAGAATTTGGATCGTCACGAAGAGGCTGTTGATGTTTTTCAACAACTTGTTAATATTGACAACACTGATTTTGAGGCATTTGTGGCATTAGGGACAAGTCTTGGCAGAATTGGCGAGTATGATATGGCTGTCGATGCCTATGATAAAGCCGAAAGGCTAAGACCTTCGTATAAACGAATTTACTATCAGCGTGGTCTTTTCAAAAACTTAGCTGGTAACTACCCATCGGCAGAGAAAGATTTTAATTTAGCTGTAAAGCGCGAGCCTGATTACGCAAACGCTTATTATAATCGCGGTGTAAATTACAAGGATATGGAGAAGTGGAAAAGAGCAATCCGTGATCTTAATAAAGCAATTGAGCTTGATCCAAATCACAGAGAAGCCTACATGGTTCGCGGTGTCTGTTATATGAATATGGATAACGAAACCGAGGGTGCAGCCGATTTAAAAAAGGCAGCCGAAATGGGGGACGAAGAAGCGAAATTATTGTACAAAAAATATGTTGACCCCGGCAATTAACAATTAACAATTGGGACACAGATAACACAGATTAAACGGATAATCACAGCTTTAACGTAGGGGTGACCCTTGTGGTCGCCCTAAAAAATGGAGGTAAATGGACTGATTGTTAATCAATTGCCACGACTTTCAAGTCGTGGTGAGTGTGTTAACATACAAAATTGGGCTTTAGCCCAAGCATAAAATTATACCAATTGTAATTTTAAAATACTGGTAATCAATAAGATAAAACATGGTTGTCCGTAGGACAATTCTTCTTGTACACTTCGACATTTCGACTGCACTCAATGCAACGCTTTGCTCAGTGCACCGCCTTTTACCTTTTACCTTTTACTAAGCGCATCGTCAATAAGCATATCGTTAAGTTTGTTTAAACTCATTCCATAATAGCTTGCCTGTTGTGGGATTATGCTTTGCTCGCTCATGCCGGGTACGGTGTTTATCTCCATAAAGTAAAGAGTGCTTTCGCTATATAAGTAGTCAATACGAACTACGCCGTTGCAGCCTAAAATATCGTAAATTTTTGAGCTAAGCGATTGAATTTCTTCGGTTAATTCTTTGCTAATTCTTGCAGGAGTGATCTCCTCAGCCAACCCTTTGTATTTTGCTTCGTAGTCGAAAAACTCTTTGTTCATCTCTTTTTTGGGAACGATTTCTGTAGGAGAAAAAAGAAACTCTTTTCCACACACTTTCATTACACCGCAAGTTAACTCGGTTGCAGGAATATACGTCTCAATAATAACTTCGTGGTCTTCGTTAAATGCGTTTTCTATCGCTAACAGAAGCTCCTCCGATTTTTTAACTTTTGTTGCTCCAAAGCTACTTCCTCCATTATTGGGCTTGACAAACATGGGCAATCCAAGTTCTTCTATTATCGTTTTGGTACTAATAATATCGTTTTTTCGTAGCAAAATTGAGGGCGCTGTTTTAATGTTATGCTGCGAGAGGAAATATTTTGTAGCAGCTTTATTAAATGTCAATGCTGATGTAAACGCATTACAAGTTGTGTATGGGATATTCAGTAAATCGAGATAACTTTGTAAAATTCCGTTCTCGCCGGGTGTGCCGTGGATAATTATATAAGCGATATCGGGAATAACTTTTTTTGAGTTTGCAGTAAAACTAAAGTCGGTTTTGTTTATTGCGTTAGTTTCTGTTTCTGATTTGTAAAACCATCCGTTTTTATCAATTAAAATGGGGTAAACTTCGTATTTTTCAGGGTCTAACGTGGATTTTATACATTTTGCGCTATTTTCAGAAATCTCTTTTTCACGCGAAAAGCCACCATAAATAAGGGCTACTTTGGTTTTTGTCATAAGTAAAAGTGATGTGTAAATTTATTTATTTGTCTTTTGCTCGTTTAAGCATCCAAACGCTTTTGTCTTTGGTTGCTCGTAAAAAGTCAAGCTGTTTTAGGGCTTCATATTTCTCATCATAAGAGTATATAGAGATCCTCACTTTATCGTCATCTGTTAAGTAAGTAGGGGAGTATCCTTCTTCTTCGAGAGTTTTTCCAAATTTCTTTGCACTTTGGATATTTGAAAAACTTCCGGCTATTATATGATATTCATCGCGACTTTGAGATTCATTGTAGTGAAGTGCGTGACTCTTTTTTGTACTTGCTTCATCAATGATAGGCTTTGTCTCTTTTGTTGTTACAGTCTCAATTTCAGCTTCAATTGCTGTTTTGGTTTCTAACGCTGAGTCTGTATTTAAACTTGTAACATTACTTAACGAAGCTTTTACCGTTGACTCTTGATTCATTTTGTGATTAACGAAAAGAGTTAGCCCCAAAAGTATAACAACGCTCGCAGCTGCCGTTGTTATCAATAGTGTTCTTTTCTTTATTGCTGGCTCTTTCATATATTCATTTTCAAAGGATTGTAACTGTCTTCTGTTTTTTATCGAAGAGAAACGGAAACTTTTAAGTCCGTACGATTGAGGCAAAAGATTAGCTTTTAGTGCAACTTTGAATTTTATGCTATAGTCTTTATCTAAATAAAGCAATCCTAATCCGTCGAGATCAGCCCTGCCATTAGTGTAAATATCTTTGCGTAATAGACTTATTAATTTTTGCGTTCTGTTTTCTGCCTCTTCTAACGTAACGTTATCTTGCTTTGCAATCTCTTGTATTAAAAGACCATCATTGTGTGTTAGCGACTGATTGAAGGCTATTGTGAGTGATGGGGGAGTGAAAAAATCGGTGTGTAAATCAATTTCTGCCGATGTGTAGTTTGATACAAAGCCACCAAAATCGGGCAAAATTACACATGTCTCCCTGTGTAATAAACTTGTCAAATATTTTGTTAAAAGGCTGTGCATCTTTTTATTATCAATTCAAAACAGTACGACTACAAATATAATATATCTTTTTGGTATTTATTCGTATTTATTATTAACCTGTCAATATGTTTTGATATTTATACGTTTTTGCGTGTTAAATCGTTAATATAGTCTGTCTATAGCCGACTAAAACAAAGCGCGACAGACATTGAAAACATGCAGCTAAAATCAAAGTTAAAAACAGGGATTTTTTGTACCTTTGCCACCTAAAGTTGTAATATTATTAGTTTTTCGCATATCTAAATAAACTATATGAGACAGAAAGTACTTTTAGCAATACTTGACGGCTGGGGAATCGGAGACGGTTCAAAATCGGACGTTATTGCAAGTACTCCAACTCCAAATTTGGATTATCTTGTTAGTAAATATCCTCATTCACAACTGCTTACATCTGGCGAATATGTTGGCTTGCCCGATGGGCAAATGGGAAACTCTGAAGTAGGGCACCTTAACATAGGGGCGGGAAGAGTTGTTTATCAGGATTTGGTTAAAATCAACAAAGCCATTGCCGATAACTCCATATCAGACAACGATGTTTTGAAACAAGCGTATAGTTATGCAAAATCTAAAAATAAGGCAATTCATTTTTTGGGATTGGTTAGCGATGGCGGAGTTCATTCACTTGATAAACACCTATATAAGCTATGCGATATGGCTAAAGATTACGGCATCGAAAAGGCTTATATACACGCATTTACCGATGGACGCGATACCGACCCGAGAAGCGGTTTGGAATTTATCCGCCAGTTAGAGAATCATTTGAAAACGTCGGCAGGCAAAATTGCCTCGGTTATGGGGCGATATTACGCAATGGACCGCGACAAACGCTGGGAGCGTATTAAAGAGGCTTATGATGGAATGGTGTATGGTAAGGGATTGTTTTTCAAGTCGGCGGTTGAGGCAATAGAAAAATCTTACGCACAGAATATTACTGACGAGTTCATTAGGCCAAGCATTATAACGAATCCTGATGGTACTCCAATAGCGACTATTGCCGAGGGAGACGTGGTTTTTTGTTTCAACTTTAGAACCGACCGTTTGCGCGAAATGACAGTGGTTTTAACGCAAAAGGATATGCCCGAATTTGGAATGAAAACAATGCCTTTGTACTATCTGACAATGACACGTTACGATGATACGTTTAAAAAAATTCATGTTGTTTACGATAAAGAGAACTTAAACGATACCCTTGGCGAGGTGGTCTCTAAAGCAGGATTAAAACAACTTAGAATTGCCGAGACTGAAAAATATGCACATGTTACATTTTTCTTTAGCGGAGGCAGGGAAGAGGTATTTGAGGGTGAAAGGCGCGTTCTTATCAACTCTCCCAAGGTCGCGACATACGATTTAAAGCCCGAAATGAGCGCTTTTGAAGTGCGTGATGCTGTTATCGATGAGATCAACAAAGAGGACTTAGATTTTATTTGTCTTAACTTCGCAAACGGCGATATGGTGGGGCATACGGGGGTATATCAGGCTATAGAAAAAGCTGTCAGGACTGTCGATACCTGCATTGGCGATGTTGTAAAGGCGGCTCGCAACAAAGGCTTTGAAGTTTTGATTATAGCCGACCACGGAAATGCTGACAACGCAATAAACTCCGATGGTTCTCCCAATACCGCCCACTCTTTAAACCCTGTTCCATGTATCTTAGTATCAGACAGATACAAATTAGTAAAAAATGGAATTTTAGCTGATTTGGCGCCAACAATATGCAAAATAATGAACTTACCCATTCCGAAAGTGATGACAGGAGAAGTTTTAGTTTAAATATGACCGAGGAGATAATTATGTTAGAGATTCAAAAGACTCTTGTTAGTTTAGATTTAATTGAGAAGAATTTTGTTTGCGATTTAAATGCTTGTAAAGGAGTTTGTTGTGTGATAGGAGATTCAGGGGCTCCTATAACTAGTGAAGAGCAAAATATATTAGAGCAGTTGTATCCCATAGTTCGTGAATATATGACTCCTGAAGGGGTTGAAGCCGTAGAGTCGCAAGGGTGGTATGTATTTGATTCTGACGGAGACTGTGTCACGCCTCTGATAGGTGATGATGAATGTGCTTACACATATAAAAACTCAGATGGGATAACAATGTGTGCATTTGAAAAAGCGTTTCATGAAAATAAAATCGACTTTTTAAAACCGATAAGCTGTCATTTGTATCCCGTGCGAATAACAAAATATGAGGAGTATGAAGCCGTTAATTATGAGAAAAACGGTATTTGCAAGTCAGCGTGTGAAAAAGGAGAAAAACTTGGAACATCGTTATTTATGTTTTTAGAGCAACCATTAACAAGGGCATACGGCAAAGAGTGGTTCAAAGAGTTGAAGATTGCTGCAGAAGCATATAGCAAACAGAAGGAGTAATATAAAATTACGTAAAAACTTTCTTATTATGACACGAATAATCAAAACAGTCTGCTTCATAACGGCTCTTTTTGCTTCATTGCAAAGTGTGGCACAACAAGAGGAGTTTAATCCACGTAAAGATTTTTACTATGATGAAGATTATTTCCGACCATACTCGCCATATTTAACCTTAAATGCAGGCTACGGGTTGAATTTCAACACAATGAAGCCTGAGCAAAACTTTTCAGCAGATCTTCATTTTCGAGCAAAATATGAATACCTCCATTTTAATGCAGGATACTTAGTTTCAACCGATTACTTTTTTCTTGAAGGGAAGAAACTCAAATTATATCGCTCTTTTCAGCGCTCTCATCATTTTCATGCAGGAGTGGGGACAAGATATG
>Ga0208195_1001186_pt1 | contig 29740 bp, 27 predicted proteins | sample AD_UKC077_MetaG_FD_184441 | JGI IMG/M metagenome (GOLD analysis project Ga0208195, IMG submission 184441) | Active sludge microbial communities of municipal wastewater-treating anaerobic digesters from USA - AD_UKC077_MetaG (SPAdes) (version 2) | ecosystem: Engineered > Bioreactor > Anaerobic >... | reverse complement strand
TAGCCCAGTTTTGATGACAAAGATATTTTTACTTCAATCGATGTATGGCTATTCGGATGTTGCAATGGAAAAGCAGCTGCACTTTAATCTATTGTTTATGAAGTTTTGTGGGCTTACTACAACAGAGAGAGTTTTGAATTAGAAAACATATAATAAGAGGCGGTTGCATAGTACCCAAAATTGTTTATAAAAGAATAAAGCAGACTCATAAATAAAAACAACACCCTCTATATATAATGGCAGGACAAAACGGGGTTTTTCGAAAACTATTTTCACCTAAATCAGCAGATGCCTACTACGAGCGAGTTTAGAGGTGTTTTATTTCGAACTAACAGATATCATTAGTTGACTCTGGTCAATTACATTTCATCTTTCAGTTCTCAACTTTTGTATTCTTCAAATCAGAATATCTGAATTATGCATTAATCAACACCCTCATTCATGTAAAAAAGTACTGCTCAGAGTATCAGATAAGTATCGTCACTTTGTTTATGATTTCAAAAATGACATGATTACCCTGAATAGATTTTATTTTTACAGACTCTCAAAGATTTTAAAAATGGTTTATATAGGATATGCAAGTAGAAAAAGAAGAAAAGACAGCGTTAAAAATCCTGATCTAAGGCAAATTACACTTGAGTCATACGTTTTCGAAAATTTCGGGGTATGCTAACTATCATAAATATCACTTGACATAAAAGCCTATTTTTAAAATGTTAAAATTAATAATAATATTGTATTTGGAGGATGATTTATGCAGATAACAAAACTGCAAGAGATGCTTGAAGAGGCAAAGAAAAGACCAAAGAAAAGACTTGTTGTCGCTTATGCCAACGATTTACATACTATTGAGGCAGTTGATGAAGCAATTTCAATGGACATTGTGACTGCAACGTTGACAGGAGACGAAAACAATATAAAACGTCTTTGCGCTGAGGCAGGCATCGACCACACACGTTTTGAGATTATCCATGAGACAAGCGACATAGAAGCTGGCTTAAAGTGCTGTGATATGATAAACAAGGGTTATGGGAATATTATTATGAAGGGCACATTGAGTACAGATAATTATATGCGTTGTATATTAAATAAAGAGCGTGGCATCATGGTGGGCAAGTCTATTCTCACACACGTTTCGGTTATCGAACCAAACGGTTTTGGCAAATTGCTCATCGTTGGTGATGTGGCAGTTATTCCTCAACCTGATATAGCGCAAAAAGTAGCGATCGTCAAGCATCTTATTAGCACAGCTCACAGTCTGGGTAATGAAATGCCAAAAGTTGGTCTGCTCGCTGCAACAGAGAAGGTTAGCTACAAGATTCCATCATGTGTAGATGCAGCATTAATTGCCAAGATGGCAGATAGAGGCGAGATAAAAGGTGCATTAGTCGATGGACCTCTTGCGCTTGACGGTTTAATTGATAAAGAGTCCTGTGAAATTAAAGGCATAAAGAGCACTGTAGCAGGCGATGCTGACTGTATTTTATTTCCCAATATCGAATCAGGTAATGTTTTTTATAAGACATGTACAAAGCTTTTAAACTCAGAATTAGCGGCAAATGTGGTTGGGGCAAAAGTTCCTGCAATACTATCTTCACGTGGTGATTCAGCTTTAACAAAGCTATACTCCATTGCACTTGCTGCATTAACAAGCACAAATTAAAGGATATAAGATGTCAACTATTACACGCTTATCGCAATTGGTAGAGAGAGTCAAAAGCCTGCCAAAAAAACGCATTGCCATTGCAGTGGCAGAAGATCAAAACACCCTAACGGCAATTAATGAAGCAACCCAAATGGGCTTTATTCACCCAATAATGCTTGGAAATAAAGACAAAATAATCGCACTTTGTGAACATGAAAAGATAGATTATAGTAGGTTTGAGATTCTCCACTTTGAAAATGATATTGAGGCAACAAAAGAGGCTGTGCGTCTCGTTCGTGAGGGTATGGCTGATGTCTTGATGAAGGGTCTTGTCAATACCGACAAATTTCTCAAAGCTGTATTAGATAAAGAAAAGGGGCTTTTACCTCCCAAGACTGTCATGTCGTATGTTTGTGCGATAGAAGTGCCTAAATATAAGAAACTATTATTTGTCAGTGACACTGCTGTTTTGCCTTTTCCAGACCTCGATCAAAAGATTGCTATGGTAAAGTACGCAGTGAATATGGCAAATAAGTTTGGTATTGAAAAACCAAAAGTTGCCCTCTTAAGCGCTGCTGAAAAGGTATCTCCACATTTTCAAAGCACACTCGACTATGCTGCCATTTGCAAGATGGTAGAGAGAAAGCAATTACCAGACTGTACAATAGATGGACCTGTTGATTTATTCTTGGCTTGCGATCCTGAGAGCGTAGAGATAAAGGGTATTCCCACACCTCTTGCAGGCGAAGCTGACGTCTTAATTTGTCCATCAATTGAAGCATCAAATATCTTTTACAAAGGCTTAATGCTGTTTGCTGAGGGAGAATTAGCAGGACTAATTCAAGGAACTATCAAACCTGTAGTTGTAATGTCGCGCAGTGAAAGCGCTAAATCTAAACTATATTGCATCGCTTTATCATGCTTGATGAGCGAAGAATAGGAGACAAAAATGAGACTCGCAATCGGTTCTGACCATGCAGGCTTTGAAATGAAAGAAGCCATTAAAGCTTATTTAGACAAAATTAAAGTTGAGTACAAGGACTATGGCACATACACGTCGGACTCTATGGACTACCCTGATACGGGCAAGGCTGTGGCAAATGCTGTAGCAGACGGTCAAGAAGAGAAGGGCATCTTGATCTGCGGTAGTGGAATTGGCATGAGCATCGTAGCAAATAAAGTTAAGGGCATTCGTGCTGCACTCTGCTGTAGTGCTGAGATTGCACGTCTTTCTCGTGAGCACAATGACTCAAACATCCTTGTTTTAGCAGGTCGTTTTACCTCACGTGAAGATGCCAAAGAAATGGTAAAGGCATGGCTTGAAACGCCATTTAGCAATGATGCAAGACATATTAAAAGAATAGAAAAAATAGAAAAATAAAGGACAAGAGGTTAATATGGAACACATTAAACAATTTGACCCAGAATTATATGCAGCAATGCATAATGAATTAAGACGCCAAGAAGAAAATCTTGAGCTCATTGCATCTGAAAACTATGTTTCAAGAGCTGTTCTTGAAGCTGCAGGCTCTGTACTCACAAACAAATATGCTGAAGGATATCCTTATCGTTGGAGCAAAAAGACAGGTAAAGTTAACTACAATCTCTATGGTAGATATTATGGCGGCTGCGAATATGTTGACGAAGCAGAAAAGCTTGCGATAGAAAGAGCAAAAGAATTATTTAGTGCAGAACATGCGAACGTTCAAGCTCACTCTGGCTCACAAGCAAATATGGCTGCTTACTTTTCTCTTGTAAAGCCTGGTGATACAGTACTCAGCCTCGAACTTGCTCATGGCGGTCACCTTACTCACGGACACCCACTTAGCTTCTCTGGACAATTCTACAATATCGTTCATTATGGCGTTGATCCTACAAATGAACAATTCAACTATGATTTAATCATGGAATTAGCTCAAAAGCATAAGCCTGCTATGCTACTAACTGGCGCAAGCGCTTATCCTCGCAAAATTGACTTTGCCAAGTTTAGAGAAATCGCAGACTCTGTCGGTGCTAAACTGATGGTTGATATGGCTCACATTGCTGGTTTAGTTGCTGCTGGTCTGCATCAAAACCCTGTTCCTTATGCAGATATCGTCACCACAACTACTCATAAAACACTGAGAGGACCTCGTTCAGGGCTTATTTTATGTAAAGAAGAATATGCTCAGACTGTAGATTCAAAAGTGTTCCCTGGCATTCAAGGTGGACCACTCATGCATATTATCGCAGCAAAAGCTGTAGCTTTCAAAGAAGCCCTCAGTGAAGATTATAAAAAATACCAACAACAAGTTATCAATAATGCGGCTGCTTTGGCTAAAGAATTGCAGTTATTGGGCTTAAAACTCGTTTCTGGTGGTACAGATAATCACCTTATGCTCGTCAATCTTGGCACAGAAGAAGAAGGTGGTCCATCAGGCAAAAAGATGGAAGAGTCACTCGATATCGCTGGCATCACTGTTAATAAAAATACAGTGCCATTCGATACTCGCTCTCCATTCGTAGCTTCTGGCATCCGTATTGGAACACCTGCCGTCACAACTCGTGGCATGAAAGAGCCTGAAATGAAAGAAATAGCAAACTTCATTAAAATGGTTCACACTATGTACGCTCATGAAGAAAAGCTTGCAGAAATTAAGCAATCAGTACGCGATTTAACTGCAAAATTCCCTCTTTATAGAGATATGATTTAACTTAATAAAATTATAAAAAAAGCATCGAAAGGTGCTTTTTTTTATTGACTTCTATTTTTTATTATGTTATTGTTTAAAAAAAAACACTGGAGGTTATATAATGAATAAGAGTATTAGAAGTAAGATGGTCAAAAACTTTTCACTAAGTTTTTTTGTTATTTGTTTAATTTTATTCTCTTTTATTATTTACCAAGTATATAAGTCGCAAGAGAAATTGTCATATGATAATGGCACCACATATACAGAAAAGCTTAGCTGCCAGATATTAACTAATATTAACGAGAATTTTAATTATTTAAAAGCAATCAAGGTCACTGTAGAATCAGAATCAATAAAAGATAGAGCCACTTTGATCAACAACTTAAAAGCTTTAACTGTAAACAATAGAGTATTTCAAGGCTTGTTTATTCTTTTTGAACCTGATGGATTCGATGGACGAGATAGTGATTTCATTAATAGAGAAGATTTATCATCAGATAATGAATTCGGAATGTTTGCTCCATGGTGGTATGAGGAAGATGGAGAATTTGTATTAGGTGCATCTGAAGCTGATTGGTTTGATGAAGACTATTATATTTACACAAAAAGTAAAGATGACAAAAACATTGCTGAACCTTATATAGACCCAGATTTAGATATATTAATGACATCCTATACGTATCCGATACATCGAAACAATCAATTCTCTGGTATTGTTGGTGGTGATGTCACTCTTGAAGACCTTGATAAAACAATATCTGAGATCAAAATATTAAAAACAGGCTATGCATTTCTGCTTAGTAAAGAGGGGACCTTTGTATCTTTTCCAAATAAAGAATTAATAGGAAAAAAGACTTTGAAAGAATATTCTGTTGAGAGGCATTGTACTAAGCTCATCGCAATTTCTGATGAAATTCATGCTGGAAAAGCTGGCAGAATCCAATCAAAAGACCCAATTACAGGAAAGCAAGCATTCTTTTTCTATCAACCAATTGGCGACACAGAGTGGTCAGTAATTACTGTTATGCCCAAAAATGAAATGCTCGCAGACCTATATATATTGATTGTTGGTATGCTAATTATCGGAATAATCGCCATTTTTATCTTTATCTTTGTATCTTTAAAGCTTGCACAGTCGATCACAAACCCTCTTATCAATACCACCAAAGCCTTAGAAAAATTGGCTCAAGGTGAAGGTGATCTAACTCAAAGAATGATTATTGAAAGCAAAGATGAAATTGGTGAAATGAACTCTTGGTTCAATAAATTCTTGGATAATATGCAAAAAATGATCAAAGATATAGTCATCATCAATCAAGCATTACTCAAAGAAGCTAACGACCTCAAACAGTCTGCAAATACAGTTAATGCCAGTGCAACTGAGATGAGCACACAAGTAGAAGTTGTATCAACTGCCTCCATTGAGATATCTTCAAATGCCAATACTATTGCCTCTGCATCTGAGCAAGCTTCTACAAATGTTACGCATGTGGCCAACTCCTCAGAACAAATGTCTAATGATATAAATACTGTTGCCTCTGCTGCAGAACAGGCATCCACCAATGTTGAGCGAGTTGTCAAAGAGGTTAATCAGGTGAACAATAATATACAAGAGATATCTACTCAAATCGATGCTGTAGTACACAATGTTCAGTCTTCAGCAGCTGCAATCGAAGAGATGAGTACATCACTTGCAGAAGTCGCAAAAAATACACACCAAGCAAGTGAGATTTCAAGCAAAGCAAATAAACAAGCGGTTGACACAAGCGAATTAATGCAAAAACTGCAGTCATCTTCTGCTGAAATTGGTAAAATTGTACAAGTGATCAATGACATTGCTGATCAAACAAATATGCTTGCACTCAATGCGACAATCGAAGCTGCCTCTGCAGGTGAAGCAGGTAAGGGCTTTGCAGTTGTGGCTAATGAAGTAAAAGAGTTGGCAAAACAAACAGGGGATGCAACAGGGCGCATAGCTTTCCAAATTGAAGATATTCAAAAAGCAACACAACAGGCAGCTGATTCTATTCAAAATGTCGCAAATGTCATCAATGAATTAAACTTGATCAATACCACAGTTGCAGCAAATGCAGAGGAACAATCTGTCACTGTCAATGAAATAGCAAAAAATATTGCCAATGCAGCAGATAGCTCCAAAAAGGTCGGTGAGTACAGCCGTGAAGTAAGCAAATCTGTAGAAGGTATCAGCAGAAATGTAACTGAGGCAGGGCACGGTGTAATTGAGATTGCAAAGAACTCAGCAAATGTGGCAAATTCTGCCAATGATGTATCCAGAAATAGCGTAGAAGCAGCTCAAGGCGTAGCTGACATAGCAAGAAATACTGTTGAAATTACTCACGGTATCAATGAAATAACTGGTAATTTGACAGGTATATCAGAAGCAGCCCAAAGCACAGCACACGAATCTGAAGAATTAAATGTTGCAGCTGAAGATCTAAAGAACCTATCAGACGAATTAAACAAGATGGTCGGTAAATTTATCGTATAGTCCTCTGCTGAATAATGAGCCACGGTACTAACTGTGGCTCTTTTTTATTTATTATTCTTGATTGAGCTTGAAATAAAGAATAATGAAATATGAATAAAAAAAACAAGACACTGTTTTGGTCCTCGCTTCGCTGCGGGTTAGGTACTTTACTTCGTAAAGGTTAGGTACATTGCTTCGCAATGGTGAGGTACTTTCACTTCGTGAAAGGTTAGGTAAAAAATCTACCGATTTTTGTTTTGCTGTAGGTAATTTCTCTTCGAGAAATTGAGGGAATCTCGCTTCGCTGCGGGTACTGTTTAAAAAAAATCGGCAGATTTTTTTAAACGTACCCACAACTATCCTTAGTTGTGCAGCGAAGCTATTGTCTCTAACGACAAATGACGCGTACCAGATCCTAAAATTGTTGAATGCGAAGGTATTAGTTCCTTCTCTATCATTCACGAGTGTCTAATTGTATGTACATTTAGCCTTAATTGTACTCCAACCACTGACTGCCTGCGAGCAGCTAAACAAGATCCCATCAATCAATTTCATGAAATGAAATTACCAGCAATTCAGTTCTCAGCTCTCAGTTCTGGCTCATCTTAGTTGTGCAGCGAAGCTAATGATTGCCATGACTACGATAATGTTCAATTGAAGTGGTATCAGCCCTCGTACCAACAACTATCCTTAGTTGTTATTTAAATTATCCAATTTCACGCAGTGAAATTACCTAACCCGCAGCGAAGCGAGGACCAACTCATTACCTTATCCTCACAACGCGGAAGCCTGTCGTGTCGTCATAATAGTCTGGGTTAAAAAAGAAGCGAAAAGTTATACGGCAGTCGGTATCTTGGCTTTGCCAGCTACCGCCACGGATAACGCGGTCGGAGCCACTATCAGGACCTTTTGGGTCGTTCTTTGGGCTATTATGGTAATAATACAAGTCATGCCAATCATAGCACCATTCCCACACATTTCCACTCATATCGTAAATTCCTAACTCGTTAGGTGCTTTTGTGCCTACATAATGGGTTCTATGATCAGAATAATCTTCTTGCCATTCAAAATTTTCGTCGTATAACTCACGTTTATTATTATTAGACTTAAATGCGTACCATGCAACTTCATCAATTTTATTTGAACCTGAATATGTATAGCCTTTAGACTTCTTACCTCCGCGTGCTGCATATTCCCATTCAGCTTCAGTTGGTAAGCGATAGCCATTGGCTGACCAATCACAAGTCACATTTTCCTCATCAATCGTATAAACAGGTGTCAAGCCCGCTAATTCGCTCAGTTTATTACAAAATTCAACTGCTTCATACCAGGTAACTAATTCTACAGGAAGATTATCAAAAGTACCTGTAAATCTTGAAGGATTATAGCCCATCACCGCCCGCCATTCTTTTTGCATTATCTGGTGTTTGCAGATATAAAATGAAGAAATAGTTACCTGATGAGCAGGACTCTCAAACTCATCATCTCCTCCCATTTCAAATGTCCCGCCCTCAACTAAAACCATACTATCAGGCATCTTCTTTGCAAAACATGCTAAAGCCAGTAGTAGTGTAATAAGTAAAATAAAAATTATCATAAATCCTCCTAATGTCTTTTAGTGTATCAATAATTAGCTTCGCTGCACAACTAAGGATAGTTGTGGGTACGTTTAAAAAAATCTACCGATTTTTTTAAAATGCCCGCAGCGAAGCCAGATCCAACCCTCAATTTCACTGCGTGAAATTACCCTTCTGCTCAGTTCTCAGTTCTTTCGCACAACACGTAGCCCCAGATTCCAAAAGGTATTTTTAGGATCAGCACATTGGCGAAAAGCCACATGACAGAAGTAGCGACTGCTGCCCCAGCAACCGCCACGATTTACATGGTCGGAGCCACTATCAGGACCCTTCGGATCATTCTCAGGGCTATTATGATAATAATCTTCACCATACCAATCCCAACACCATTCATTGACATTACCAGTCATGTCATAAATGCCCAATTCATTAGGCGCTTTTGTGCCAACATCATGAGTCTTTCTATCTGAGTTTCTATGGTACCAGGCAATATCGTCAAGATTGTTTGACCCTGAAAATTCATAACCTTTAGACTTCTTGCCGCCCCTAACTGCATATTCCCATTCAGCTTCAGTAGGCAAGCGATAACCATTGGCTGACCAATCACAAGTAATATCTGAACCATTGAAGGTATAAGCAGATGTCAAGCCCTCTTTTTCACTCAATTTATTACAAAACTCAACTGCATCGTACCAGCTAATTGTCTCCACAGGGAGATTATCACCTTCAAATTCTGATGGATTATCACCCATCACCGCCAGCCACTCTTTTTGCGTCACTTGGAATTTGCCGATATAAAATGAAGAAACTGTTATCTGATGAATAGGTTTTTCATTACCATCATCAGTATCAGCGTATTCGTCATATAAATCATTTGCATCTCCTCCCATCTCAAATGTCCCGCCTTCGACCATAACCATATTATCTGGCATCTTCTTTGCAAAACATGCTAATGCCAGTAATAACGTGATAAGTAAAATAAAAACTGTCATTTAATCCTCCATTCTTAAATTTTTTTAGCGTGTCAATAATTAGCTTCGCTGCACAACTAAGGATAGTTGTGGGTACGTTTAAAAAAATCTACCGATTTTTTTAAAATACCCGCAGCGAAGCCTGATCCAACCCTCAATTTTACTGCGTGAAATTACCCGCATCTCAGCTCTCAGCTCTAATTAAATTATTCTTGCCACACGAAAACCTAACTCGCTATTGTGTCTGTAGTATTCACTTTCGGAGCTGCGATAAACCACAAGGCAGTCAATGTAAATATTATAACAGCTGCCACCACGGACAACACGCCCAGCCCCATTATCAGGTCCCTTTGGATCGCTCTCTGGGCTCTCGCTATAATATTCTGCTTCATACCTATCCCAACACCATTCAAACACATTACCGCTCATATCGTAAATGCCCAATTCATTAGGATCTTTTGTTCCTACATCATGAGTCTTCATATCAGAATTTCTCTGGTGCCATGCAACATCATCAACATTGTTTGAGCCAGAATAGTCATAGCCTTTCGACTCCTTGCCACCCCTGGCTGCATATTCCCATTCAGCTTCTGTAGGCAAGCGATAGCCATTGGCAGACCAGTCACAAGTGACATCTTCCTCATTGATCGTATAGGCAGGTGTCAATCCCTCTTTTTCACTGAGTTTATTGCAATATTCCACTACATCAAACCAGCTAACATTCCCTACGGGGAGATTATCACCTTTATTTTTTGAAGGATTATTTCCCATCACTGCCTGCCACTCTTTTTGCATTACTGGGTATTTGCCGATATAAAACGATGATAATGTTACAGAATGAAGGGGTTCTGAAGGTTCCAAAACATGAACATAATAATCACTTTTTTCAACATCATCCGTCCCCATCTCAAAAGTTCCGCCCTCAACCAAAACCATATTATCTGGCTCCTTCTTTGTAAAACATGTTAAAGCCAGTAATAACGTAATAAGTAAAATAAAAACTACCATTTAATCCTCCTAATGTCTTTTTGACTTGTTCTTTCTTCTTTTTTTTACCAATATGCTTATTCATTTTAATCTCCTTTTATTTTATTATAACATTGAGATAATTTTTCCTGTAATTTATTTTTAATAATATTCTCAAGTCAGAACTGATTTGGTCCTCGCTTCGCTGCGGGTGAGGGTCCTCACTTCGTTGCGGGTTAGGTGCTTTACTTCGTAAAGGTTAGGTACATTGCTTCGCAATGGTTAGGTACTTTCACTTCGTGAAAGGTTAGGTAAAAAATCTACCGATTTTTGTTTTGCTGTAGGTAATTTCACTTTGTGAAATTGGAATCATCGGATCTACTCAGTACTCGCAAGCAGTCAGTGGATTTGCCAGAGAAGGTGTAAAACAGCCAAGATAAAGATTAAAATTAGCTTCGCTGCACAACTAAGGATAGTTGTGGGTACGTTTAAAAAAACCTCCGCTTTTTTTAAACATACCCGCAGCGAAGCAATGTTCATCTCAGCTCTCAGTTCTCGTTTCACAACACACCTGTCCCCTTGACACTAAAAATACAGCTATTCTAATAAAAAATAACACCAATACTCTTGTCTTTTATTCAATTCAATAAAAAAAGCAAATCTTTTCATTGACAAAAGTATCGTACATAATTAAATTACACTAATATATTAAAAAATAGGATATAATATGAAAGAAAAAAGTAACTTTAGTATAATTGAGATTTTGAACATACTGGCACTTAGGAAAAAGATGATCTTTTGGGTCACTCTAATCATGAGTATTGCAATAGTAATTTTTAGTTTAGTAGTCACGCAAAAATGGACCTCGACAGTAGTCGTACAACCGCTCACCAGTTCATCAAGTTTGAATTTAGGTGGCTTAGGGAGCTCATTAATCAGTAGCTTAGCGGGTGGGCTTTCAGGCAGCTCAGAAAGCGAAGGGCAAAGGCTAATCGCTATCATAAATAGTCGTCCATTTCTTGAGAAATTTATAGATGAATTTGATCTAAGCACCTATTTTAAACTCAAGAAAAAGACTGATGACGTACACCGAATTAGAGACGCAACAATCAAGAAGATCAAGCAAGACATGCTCTCGGTCAGCTATAATCCAGAAACAGGCTTTTTAACTGTTAGTGTCGAAAGCAAAGATAGAGAATTATCTCCAAAAATGGCAAATTATATTGTCGAAGAGCTCGACAGATACAATAAATATGACAGGGTTACAAAAGCTAAAGAGTCAAGAATTACTCTTGAGAATAGGCTCATACAGATAAATAATGATATTGACTCTTTATTAGTAAAAATGAAAACCTTCCAGCAAAAAAACAATGTCTTAGATATCACTGAACAGACAAAATCGCTCGTTAATGAATATGTCAAACTCGAATCAGAAAGAGTCAAAAGAGAAATTAGTTATGATATTATTAAGTCAAGTATGAGCGATAATGACCCACGCCTTGAGAGTTTACAAGATGAAATAGCATCCATAAACAATGCTATTGGCAAGCTCGAGGGCACTAAAAAAGCTGGAAATAACAAGTATATCATTGCTTTGGATAATATTCCTGAGATCTTACAAGAGTACTTACCGATGCAGGCAAATGTCGAAGTCTATAAAAAAGTATATGAATTTATCTACCCACAGCTTGAATTGGCAAAACTGGAAGAATCGAGAGAGACAACTACGCTCAATACCATCGAAGAGGCTGTACCTGCTGGACTGAGAACATTCCCACGCCGTGGCATGCTTTGCATCACTGTTTTCTTTATTACAGTTGTCTCAATCTCTGTCTATGCCATCTTTTTACACAAGGCACAAGAATTCTTTGCTATAGAAGAAAACAAGAATAAGATACTGGAATTGAGGAAGAATCTCCTTGGAAAATAAGCACTCTCTTATTTTCATCTCTTATTGCTTATTAGTTCTGTTATTCTCTTATCTATTTGAGATAAGAACCATATACATTAGTGCATTAATTCTCATGCCAAGTGTATTTCTCTTATTTATTTCTGATATTGAAAACAATTTGCTTTACTTATTGACTCTGGCGATCTTCTTTTATCAATCTTTCCGCTATGAGCTTGTCTCTACCCTCAGTTTTGCTATCTTTTTCATCTTTCTTTTTCTTTTTCTCAATAATAGGGTTCACTTCAGAGGGATATCCAAAGGCATTAAAGTCTATGCTATAGCTTTTTTTATTTCTTTCATGATCTCTTTTATCTTTGCAAGATATAAAATGCTCAGCATTACCTGGCTTTTTGTAATAGGGCAATATATGGTTTTGTTTGTGATGCTGACTGCCAACTTTGATTTAGAGAAGATAAACAAACTCTTTATTAGTTTACTAATCCCCTTCGCTTTTTCACTGCTCGTAGGTTTTACTCAAATGATCAGTTATGGCTTTGATCAACGTATATACGGGCTATATAATAACTCAAATATCTATGGTGGCATGCTTACATTTTTTGTATTGCTCAGCATTTACCTTTACAATTGTTCCAAAAATACCCTCTTTAGAATGACAATGCTTGTCTTAATAATATTTGCTTCTATACAGATTATTTTCACTTATTCACGTGGCGCACAATTAGGTTTTATCGCCTCTTTAGGTGCATATATTGTGTTTAAAAACTTGAAAAGCAAGAAGAGACTCATTATGGCATTAATCGCCTTTATTATGATTTTTTTGATCATCATTACTGCTTTCCCAAGTATTTACACGCGCTTTTTAAACCTTGATGTAAAAAATGCCACTTTCTCCGAGCTCGACAGATTGAGTATTTGGCTATCTTCTGTGCAACTCTTTCAGCAAAAACCTATCTATGGCATTGGAGTCAACAATTTTCAAAACCTTTATAAAAAGTATCATTTAGCAAGCAAGATTTACCCCGACAGGGTTGTTACTCACTTGCACTCTCACAATCTCCTTCTCAATGTTTTATCAGCACAGGGCTTAATTGGCTTGATTACTTATTTCATATTCTTATGGTACTTTTTCAAATTACTATTGATTAACTTCCAGAAAAGAGATAATGATGAGGTTGATGCTTCTTCAGATCAGATAAATAAAGACTTTGAGCTCTGGGTATTCGTGCTCAGCTTTTTTGCTTATTATGTGGTTCATGGCATGTTTGATATTATCTGGACTGTATTTGGCAGGCACAGAATGCATCTTTACTTTTTCTTATGGCTTGCTTGTGTCAATTATTTGCTTTTGAAGAGAGAAAGGGTAAAATGAGAAAGCACTTTATGAAGTTCATGCAGCATTCTGTGATTTACGGAGTGAGCAATATCTTATCGCGGACAGTAACCTTTTTCTTATTACCGATTTATTTAGCGTATTTAACAGCAGCAGATTATGGAATCTTAGAGATTAGCAATACCTTCTTTTCATTATTATTAGTTGTTGTTCTCCTCAACATAGATTCAGGCTTATTTAAGCTCTTTTACGATAAAGATGTCGAATTTTCTCAAGAAGAAAAGGTCGGTACAGTTTTCTCCTTTTATTTTCTATATGGGCTCGGAATCTCAACTCTACTAATCTTTTTATCGCCTTATATATCAACGCTTATCTTTGGCTCAAAAGATTTTAGCTATATCACTATCTTGGTAGTCTTATCATCTTTCTTCCAAGGCTTGGTTCAACTCTATTTATCGATCTATCGAATGAAAGAAAAGCCTTTTATTTACTGTGCTTTCAATATTGCTTTAACAATACTGCTTGCGCTATTGAATATACTTTTCGTTGTTAAATTTCAAAGAAACTATCAAGGCGTGCGCGAAGCTTCTGTCATCGGCATCTTTTCGATTGCCTTTATTTTGTTTGCTCTAAATTATAAAATAAAGTTTAGAATAAACATACAAGCACTAAAAAGAGTACTCTTTCTCTCTATACCCTTGGCAGGTAGCGGCTTAGCAAGCTGGGCATTAAATCTCACTGACCGCTATATGCTCAGAGTACTTTTGCCAGTAGAGACTGCTTTCACCCAAATAGGCATCTATGGTTTATCTTCAAAATATGCCTCAATCATGCAAATCCTCATTGTCACCCCTTTCATGATGGCTTGGAGCACCTTGATGTTTACCTATCAGTATGAGGAGAATGCCAAAGAGATCTATGCACGCGTCTTAGACATATTTGTAGCAGGCAGCATAGTTTTATATCTCTTATCGAGCATCTTTAGCAAGTTTATCTTGAATTTACTCACCAGCAATCAAGACTTCTCCGAAGCCTTTACCATCGTGCCACTATTGTCTTTATCGTTTTTAAGCTATGGTTATTATATGGTCTTTACTGTAGGCGTTACATTGGTAGAAAAGACAAAGTACATGATGTACAGCAATATCTATGGTGCCATAGTGAATATAGGAATGAACTTCTTTCTTATCCCACTTCTTGGCTTTAAAGGGGCTGCTATCAGCAGTTTATCAGCCAATATTGTCAGAATCTCATACTTGTATTTTTTCAGTCAAAAACGATATTATATACCTTATAAGATATTTAGAAATGCCTTTATTGTCGCTATAGCTCTTATAAGTAGCAATCTTGGCTTATTTTATCTTGACAATAATCTACAAAAAGCATTACTATTCATTTTAACTGTTATTGTCATCATTACTGTCAGCCCTTTACCATTTTATAAGCTAATAAAACAGAGAATTGGAAAATGAAAAAGATAGTCTATATAAGCAAAAGTTCAATGAAATACGATTCAAGGGTAAAGAATATTGCCGCTTCTCTTTGTAAAGCAAATTATGATGTCACCGTCATTGCAGAAAAGAGGTTCAAAGACCTTTCATATAGCGAACAGAGAGAATATTTGATCAAGAGATTATTTACTATCTCAGGCTTATATGCTGTTGAAGAGGCTTTTTCATCAACCAAAAACACTGCAGCAAAGACTAAAAAAACATTAAAGTCATTGCTTAGAAACAATAAATTAAGAATATTGATCATTGTCTTCTTAAACAGAATTATCTGGAACAAACTCTGCCTTTTAGAGATTATAAAAAGAAAGCCCAACCTTATCATTGCTCGCGACCCAAATACGCTTTTTATTGCTCATTTGGCAAGCAGGCTACTCAAAATACCTCTATTCTACGATAGCCATGAGATCTGGAGTAGTTCAAATTTATACCTCAATTCTTCACGATTCATGCAGAGGTTTTGGGATAGAATAGAGAGCAAAATCACACCAAAGCTGGACTGTATTTTCATTACTACTGCCACCAAGAAGGAAATCATCGAGCAAAAATATAATCTTCAAGGGGTAACTGTACTGAGAAATACCTCGCCAATGTTTGAACTGGACGAGAAGAGAAAATACGACTTTCGTCAAGAATTTGATATACCAAGCACAAATAAAATCATCATCTATCATGGTCAGATCAGCAGAATCAGAGGCATCTATGACATAGTGGAGGCAATACGCTCTCTTAGCCACATCAGCCTCATCTTTATGGGCATGGGCACGGATGTTGCCGACTTAATGTATTATGTAAAAGATAAAAATATCAGCAATGTCTTCTTTAAAAAGGCTGTCCCTCCTGAAGAGGTAATACCGACAATTGCAGGTGGTGATATCGGTGTGCAGCCCTTTCACTATTCTGAAAACATTTACTCAGAGACCTCAATCAAACTCTTTGAGTGCATGATGGCTGAATTAGCGTGCATTGGTGTCTCGTTCCCAGAAATCAAGGCAGTAATAGAGGGCAAAAATATCGGTTTATGCTATGAATCAGGTAATATTGACATGCTAAAAGAGAAAATAATTGCATTAACTACCGACGAAACACTCTTAGCACAAGCTAAAGCCAATGCAAGAGAGTTTAAACATGAATATGCTTGGGAAACAGATGAAAAGGTGCTATTAGAGAGGGTTTATGCGAGTATTGGTAATTAGTTTCAACTTTGCACCCTACAATGTTACAGGCACTTTTAGAATACTAAAATTCGTTAAATATATGCCCGAAAATGGCATCACCCCTATTGTCATTACTGCAAATCAGGGTAATCACCACATAAATAATAAGCTCAATGAAGATATACCAAAAGCCTGCAAGGTTTATCGTTTCAAAAGCTTATTCCCCGATGCACAAGAGACTTATAGCAAAAAAACCTATCTATATAGTGGTAATAAAAAGAGCTTTACCAAAAGGCTGGTGAGGATTATTAAAGACATATTTCTCTCGCCAGACGTACAAATCACTTGGGTCTTATTTCACCTGTTCAAAATGTCACATATTATTAAAAAAGAAAAAATAAACACTGTACTCATTACAGGGGCGCCGTTCTCCCTCTTCGTAGCGGGATATTGGCTAAAAAAGCTCAATAAAATAAATCTGATCTTAGACTATCGTGATTGCTGGCAAGAGGACTCAGGGCAAAAGGCTCAAAGCCCCGTCAGGCAATATTTGAATAAAGTTTGGGAAACAAGAGTGCTCAAAATTGCAGATGCCGTTATTGCAACCACTTCCACCATCTTGGAGGTGACCAGTAAAGGCTTCAATCTTCCACTCAAGAGAGTCATCCCCACAGGCTTTGATCCACAGGATTTCGCTAATATTAGTTCTCCAGTAGTAAAACAAGATGCCAAATTTACCTTCTTTTACAGTGGCAATTTCAAGCCTGAGAGCCCTGTTTACAATCCCCATATAGTGCTAAAGTCATTAGAAGAACTTGCTAAAGACACAACCTTAAGATTTATCGTCTGTGGACATGTTGACGACGAGATAAAGGCAGAATATGAAAGTAAATATCCCTTTATCGAGTTCAAAGGCTTTTTACCCAGAGCAGAATTATTCCAAATCGCTCAGCAAGCAGACGCCTTTATTCACTTTTACTATCCCAACAAGCTCGCTGACACAATCTCTTTCAAATTATTTGAATACAGTCAGTATAAAAAGCCAATCATCTCAATTAATACAAAAGACTCTGAAGTAGCGAGATTTATCCATCAGAGCAATATCGGCTTTGCCTGTGAAAACGATAATGACACAGATATCCAAGCATGTTTTGCAAAGGTTTTACAAATGCACATAGAAGATTTTCAAAGCAATATCAAGCATGAAGCAATCGAAAATTACAATTTGAAAAACACGTGTCACCAGCTCTGTGAGCTAATAAAACAAGTTGAAGGAGTTAAAAGTCATGAGCAATAAAAAGATTTTAATCAGTCATACTTTTGGTATTGGTGATATCATCATGGCAATTCCTATGCTCAAGTATCTAAGGCACACTTACCCAGGCTATCAAATCGATCTCTTCACTACCAATAAGGCGGTTGCAAGTCTGATGCAGACACAGGCTTATTTTAATAATATCTACTCTTCTGCACGCTCACCTAAGGAACTTCTTGCTACTATTGTATTTTTGAGAAAAAGAAAATACGATTACTACATTGTCACGGCAGCGAGCAATGCCAGTAAACCAATCAAACATGGGCTAATCAGCTGGTTAATCCATGCCAAACAGCGTTTTGGTGAGTATGTCAATAAACCTATGCCGCTTTATACCAAAAACCAAAAATTCTCACAAGAGACACATAAAGTACAATCGAATATCAACTTAGCAAAGCTAATTAGCGAGCAAGCAATGCCTGATGATCTGATATTCTATCCCGAGCTCACAATCGACAAAAAGACAGAGACATTCGGGCAAGAGTGGTATCAAATCAGAGAATTAGATCCCAAAAAGACTCTCATCTTCCATATCGGTTCCAGTAGTGGCGGCAAGCACAGACGCTGGTCCCAAGAAAACTTTACTAAACTAATTCTTAGATTAAGACAAGACGGCTGGCAGACAGTTGTTGTCTCGGGTGAAGACGAGTTTGAAGAGTCACAAATAGTCGCCCAAGCCACCTCATCGAGCCTACTTTGCCGCCAGACATTACTTGAGGTTTTTTCTGTCTTGAAGAGGGCTCACGCCTTTATCAATGCTGACTCAGGGCTTAGTCATCTGGCATCTGCGGCAAGTATCAAAATCTTCTCGCTTTTTGGTCCTGGTGATGAACGCAAAACAGGTCCCTATGCTAAAGAATCTTATATTATCAGAAATACATCCAGCTCTTGCCAGCGTTGCCTTTACCCAAGCAAGCATTGCACAATGGAATGCATGCGCGGCTTGGGTGTAGATTATGTGTACCAGCAAATAAAGTCAAGATTACAAGAAAAGAGTAAGTAATGAAAATCTTATATATCAGTCAATACTGCTACCCTGAAGTAGGCGCCACTTCTAATCGTGTGATGGCAAATGCTCAAAGCCTCAAAGAAAATGGTCATGACATCACTATTTTAACAGAAATGCCCAATCACCCAAAAGGTATCATCTTTGACGATTATAAAGGCAAACTAATAGTCAAAGAGAAGGTTAAAGGGCTAGACATCATTAGATTATGGGTCTTTACCAGTCAGATTAAAAACTTCATTACGCGTCTTTTATTTTACACTTCATTTTCTATTACAGGCTCAATCTACATGCTCTTTTCCAGAAAGAAATACGACCTCATCTATGTCACTTCCCCGCCTCTATTCACAGCAATAATTGGGCTTTTCATCAAGTTTTTATCACCCAAGACAAAGATGATCTTTGAGGCACGCGATATGTGGCCCGATTCAGCTATCGATTTAGGCGAATTAAAGAATAAATGGTTGATCAAGTTCAGCCTCATGCTCGAGCAGGCAGCGTATAAAAAGTCTATTGCCATCATCACAGTCACAGAAAACCTCAGAAATAAGATTAGTCAAAAAGGCTTTTCTTTAGATAAAATTTACGCATTACCAAACGGTACAGACCTGATCAATGATACAGACATAGCATATGAAAACCCCTATATTGTGAACAAAGATTCTTTTAAAGTCATCTATACTGGCAATCTCGGCATAGCACAAAACCTTACCACCATCGTAGAGGCAGCTGAAATACTCAAAGGGCAAGATATCACTTTTTATCTAATAGGGGCAGGACCTGAAGAACGCAAACTCAAAGCCATTGTCAATGAAAAGCAGCTTACAAATGTAATCTTCACAGGCATTGTACCAAAAGACGATATCCCTGCCTATTATCGTCACGCCCAATGCAGCATAGTCCCCTTAAGAAAGATTGCTCTTTTCGAATCTGCTATCCCCTCAAAAATATTCGATAGCATGGCGCTTGGTTTGCCTGTGCTTGTCGGCGTTGATGGAGAGGCACAAGAGGTAATTAAGAGATCTCAGGCAGGCTTGAACTTTGAGCCAGAAAATGCACAATCACTCAGTGAAGCTATTATGCAGCTCAAAAATAACAGGGAGATACTTGCTCAATTTAGCCATAATGGAATTGAATTTGTCAAGCAAAACTACGACCGTAGAGTCTTGGCACAAAAGATAGAAGATATAATAAACAAACATATTAATGATTAAAACAACAAGTAAGAGGATATTAAAATGAGAAAAACACTATTCATCTCGATGCAGTTCCATCCTGTAGAAGGTGGAGTAGAAACATTCTTGCTCGAAGTAGCAAAGGCTTGGAATCATGGTGACGTTGAAGTCTGGTGCAGAAAACACCCAAATACCCCTGACGAACAAAAGAGTCCCCTCTTCATCAAGAGGTTTAACTGGGGTTTTGGCACACACAAAGAAAGTTCAAGAAGTTTCATCCCTTTCTTATGCTCAGCAAAACATAAATTATCTTACCTCAAGTTTGCCTGCTTATTATTTATCAATAGGGTCATGATTAAAAATTGTATGCCCTTTATTTTCGAGTCATTTCCAGACTTTGCTAATTTATACAAGGAAAATAAGAATATCTCAATTCAATGCTCAATGCCCATTTACACAGGCGTTATTGGGCTCTTTTACAAACTATTCTTCGGCGTGCCTTTGGTAGTTTATGCACATGGCTCCGAGCTCATCTATCACTCACGCAAAAAGAATCAGGATCTAATGCAACGTTATGTACTCAAAAAAGCGGATCTCATTATCAGTAATAGTCAATACACGACGGATCTACTGGTCAGTAAAGGCGCTGATAGGAATAAAATATTTAAAACATTACTCGGTGCCAATACCAGAATGTTTTTCCCAAAAGACACACAAGCAGCTATTAAAGAGAGATTTGATATACCTCAAGAGCATAAAATCTTGCTCACTGTCTCGCATCTTGTCCCTCGTAAGGGCATGGACATGGTCATCACCGCCTTACCCGACATTCTAAAAAGCGTGCCAAATCTGACCTACCTTATTGGTGGACGCGGCGAATATCTCGAAACCCTGCAGAAGCTCGTTGATAAGCTAAACTTACATGATCATGTCAAATTCTTAGGCTTTGTAAAAGACCAAGAGATCAATGATATTTTCAATGCTGCAGACATCTTTATCATGCCTAATAGAATCGAAGACTATGATGTAGAAGGCTTTGGCATTGTCTTTGCCGACGCTGCGGCATGCGGCAAGGCAACTATTGCAGGCAATACAGGCGGTGCTGTGGATGCTATTGTGGACAGAGAGACAGGATTTTTGGTTGACCCCACATCCTGTAAAGATATCATTGATAAGACCGTCACTCTATTAAAAGATGATGATCTCCGTAATGAGATGGGTAGAAATGGCTATGAAAGAGTGCAAAAAGAGCTCAATTGGGATGCTGTCAGAGCCAAAATCTATGCACAAATACAAGAATTAGAAAAGATATGAATAATAAGAAAAGGGTACTCTTTATCATTACGCGCCTCACAATTGGAGGTGCCGCTGCTTACCTGATTCAAACTGCCAAATACCTTGAAGAGCAAGGCTATGAATGCCACATTATGACAGGTTCAATCGAAGAACATGACCTTGAAATGATAAAGTTTCACCAAGAATATACTATCAAACCACTATATCTCAATGAATTACAAAGGGCGATAAACCCCTGGAGAGACTTATTAGCAATACTCAAACTACGTAAAATGCTCAAGGAATTACAGCCTGATATTGTCCATACACACACCTCAAAAGCAGGCATGATCGGGCGCATAACTGCATGGCTTTGCCGTGTACCAAGAATATATCATACTTACCATGGGCTGGTATTTCAAGGGCATTTCGGCAAAACTCTTTCCAAAATATCTGTCTTCATCGAGAGATTAATGGCAATAATCAGCACGAAAGTCATCTCCATCTCCCCCATTCTCACCCAAGAATTACTCCGACTGAGAGTATGCAAGGCTGAAAAAATTGTTGATATACCTTTAGGCTTTGACTTAATTATGCCAACTGAACCTAAGTCTTTACGGCAACTGTATCAGATACCAGACGACAAAATTATTGTCGCTGCTATAGGAAGATTTGCCAAAGTAAAAAATCACGACCTATTTATTGATATTGCAGAGAGAGTCTGCCAACGATCAAAAGGCATTCAATTTCTCATGATCGGCGATGGAGAGCGACGCGCAGAGCTACAAGAATTAATCAATAAGCGCAACTTGCAAGCTGATATCATCATCACAGGTTTTTTTAATGACCTCTATAATTACTATCCAGAAGTTGATATCAATCTTCTGACCTCTCTCAATGAGGGCACACCCGTGACGATCATCGAATCTTTTTTCTTTAATATTCTCGTGCTCAGTAGTGCTGTGGGCGGTATTCCTGACATGATAAGAGACAGGTACAATGGATTTTTATTTGACTTAAACGATACAGAAGGCTATGTAAACCGCATTCTGGACTTTGCGCAAAATAGAGACAAATATCAGCAAATCCTCAGCAATGGGCAGAGAGTTTTTCAAGAAAAATATACCTTAAATGTTGCCAGTGAAAAGCTAATCAAACTCTTTGAATCAGTTAAATGAGTGCGAGTTCCCTGCCGCAAGCCCAAAGGGAAAACCATCAACGCTAAAACCAAGCACAAATTCAGTAAACTCACCCTTTTCATAGCTGATCTTTGAATACAAGCCTGGTCTTATCCCCTTAAAGTCATATAAACCTGGATAGATATTTGTTTTCATCTTCACCACATCTTTATTCAAGGAAAAGTGATTGCTGACCAATAAAGAGTTTTGATAATCATAAAAGAATCCAATAGCATAGTCTATGGTCGAGACTTTTGGCTTATAATGCCCATCAATATACTGTGTCTCAATCTTATTTACCACACGCCCTGCACCGATAGAAAAAGCCCTATCTTCGTCGAGCTTTTTACTCATACCCGCCAAAAAGTCCATGCCCCAATAGCAAAACAGTGCATATTCATTATTAAAGCTATACTTGCCCACATACTGCTCGCCAGCGTTTTCAACATTGTCATTAAAGGGATTATACATCGGCTGTAAAGACCAGTCATTTATGACCAAAGTCTCTGTAAAAAACTCATTTACACTATCAAAAGAGAAGAGAATAAAGCCCAAATTATTATAAAACCAAACATCAGCTATGGGATCTGTGCGCACACGTGGCGTCCCTCCCTGTTCGAGCACCTCGTTAAAAAGCTGATATGACACAGAGGTCAATAAGCCCAGCGTCTTTGGATATGGATAGCCATGATAATCATACCATTCAGACACCTTTACAAATCTCATGCCTTCGCCAATCGTATGAATAGGCAAGTTTGGCATGAAATTCAACTTCTCCCCTTTCAAATCGACATTGGGAAACTCTTGAGATAAAAAGTGACTCCAGCCCTCATCTTCAATATACTTAAAGGGGCGCGCTAAGCCTCTAAATAAGAGCTTTTGTCCATTATAATAGTGCTGATAAGTGAGCTTTTTATTGTGTGCCCCATTACGTAAAATATCAAAACCACCATTTAAAGACATGCTGAGGGGATTAAAATAAGCCTCCGAACCAATCTTGATCTCTGGTTTATAGTAATAGTACTCTTGGGCGTTTAAAGCGCTAAACACGATCAATAATAACAGGATTATACAAATATTCTTCACTAAATCTCCATTTAATAATATCAGCTAAACATATTTCACACTGTCTTTTTGTCAATGGAAAAATCTATAAAAAGAAATGAAGAACAATAAAGGCAATAAAAAAATCACTTTTTCTCATTTTCTTTGAAAAAACTATTGCCTAAAACAAAAATCTAATTATATTATTAAGATAGTTGTGTTTATTAAAACAAATTCCCCTTAATATTCTTGTAAATGCTCTTTGGATGCCTCTTTGATGTCCTTTATTTATCCGTAAGTTCTCCAAGATAGCAAGAGGAATGTCAAGGGAATGGCAAGTGAATCTCAGTAGTAAATCTGAGAAAAATTATTAAAAAAGGAGAGGAAAATGAGAGTATATTTAACTGGCGATCATAAATTTCCTAAGCGTATTGGAGAAAGTATCTTGGCATATTATGCTAATAATAATGTGGTAATTTTACGTAAGCCTGTTAAGAGGGCGATATTGCCGCAGAATATTGCGATCAAGCACAATCAGCCCTATCTCTGCGCTTTATGGCAGGAGATGTCTTTGCAAACAAAGGCTTTATTTGCTGATTATGCGAAGTTTTATAAGATAGACACCAGGCAAAAGAGGACACAAGGCGTGTCTGCCTTTAGTATGTTTATTTACTTTGTTTATCGCGCCCAAAAGCGTTATAGTGTATTGCTCAAGAATATGACAGTAGATTTTATTAATAGTATTTTTTGTGAGTTTAATAGCTTAAATAAGTTGATGAAACAATCGCTCTTGTATATGCTATCGACCAAATTGCCAACGAGATACAGGCACATTGTTAAGCAAAAAATGATCTTGCCCGAAGAGGAGAAAAAAGCAAGAGTTCAGATTGATAGCAAGGACGATTCACCCGCTGATAGAGCGTATCTTAAGGAAATAGAAGCGATCAGCGATGAGTAACCCTTGATGATCGATCGTGAGCACATATTGGGCGAGTAATTATTAATGCAAAATCAACTCTAAAATGGCGTAAAGTATTATGCAAATAACAATAGGCTCACCGCCATTAGTATCATACCAGAGATTAGTCCATAGATTGCCAAGTGGTGTTCGCCATACTTTTCTGCAGTAGGCAAGAGCTCGTCAAGTGAGATATAGACCATAATTCCAGCAACGATGGCAAAAACGATACCGAAGACAGATGGCGTAAAGAATTTTAGGAGTATGAAGTAGCCAATCAGCGCACCGAAGACTTCTGCTAAGCCTGATAAAAAAGATAGGCAAAATGCTTTTCTTTTGCTCCCCGTGGCATAGTAAACAGGCACAGAGACAGCTATACCTTCAAGGATATTATGTATGGCTATTGCCACTGCGATGCTTACGCCGAGAGTTGGTTCTTGCAAGCCGCCGATAAAAGTTGCTAAGCCTTCTGGGAAGTTATGTATAGCGATTGCCAATGCAGAAAACATTCCCATGCGGAGGAGGTTTTTCTTTTTGATAGTTTCTTCGCTCACCTGCATGTCTTCGACATCTTTTAATTCATGAGGGTTTTCTTCTGAGGGGACCAATTTGTCGATCAGGGCAATGATTGCTATACCAGCGAAAAATGAAATAACAGTAATCCAATAGCCGAGCTTGTCGCCATGAATCTCCGCTAAAGAGACCCTTGCCTTGGGAAATATTTCTATCATTGAAACGTAAATCATCACGCCAGCTGAAAAGCCGAGTGAGATTGATAAAAAGCGATGATTAAACTCTTTGGCAAAGAAGGCAATAGCACTGCCAATACCAGTGGATAAACCTGCAAAAAGGGTGAGCATAAAAGCAAATAATACATTTTCTATAGGCATAAAAGCATCTCCTCATATTTTAAACTATTAATAAATTATATGCTAAAAGACATGAAAAAGCAAATATTTTATTTACTCAATTATATCTAAGAGCCTGAGCGTCAAGGCAGGACGATGAGTAAATAAAGTTAAGAGATGAGATAAATTTATTAGCAAAAAAAGATTGACGTAATATTCGTTTTTGTATTATGTTATATATTAATGAGGTAAATTATGAAAAGATGTGATTTAATATTAGATAATGCATTAATTATTACATTAGACGAGCAGGAGCGGATTTTAAGCGGGCATGCGGTCGTGATAAATGATAATAAGATTGTGGATATTCTCAAATCCGAGCATGCTAAAAGCACCTATGAAGCTCAAGAAATTTATGACTTGAAGGACAAACTGCTTTTGCCTGGTTTTATTAATATGCATACGCATATACCAATGTCTTATTTCAAGGGCTTAGCAGACGATTTGCCTTTGCAGACATGGTTGGAGAAATACATTTGGCCCAATGAAGCAAAGCATATTTCAAAAGACTTTATCTATGATGCATCTTTGCATGGCATAGCTGAATTGATAAAAAATGGGATCACGCAGTTTAATGATATGTATTTTATAGCAGAGCAAACTGCAAAAGCCTGCATAAATAGTGGCATGAGGGCGACAATAGGCGATACTGGTATTGACTTTCCAATGGGCGATTTTCATTTGCCTGAGAGATCATTTGAGCATATTCATGGCTTGAGACAAGAGTTTAGTGAGCATGAGACAATTAACTTTTCTTTGGCACCGCATGCAATTTATACCTGTTCAAAAAAGACTTTGGAAAAATGTAGAGATATTGCCCAAGAGGAGAAAGCGCTGATTAATATTCACCTGTCAGAGACGGAGTTTGAGGTTGATCAGTGTATCAAAGAACATGGTATGCGTCCCGTAGAATACCTCGATAAAATTGGTCTATTAAGCGACAGATTGATCATTGCCCATGGCGTACATATCAATGAAAAAGAGATGGAACTACTTAAAAGGCATAATGTTAGCGTTTGCATTAATACAAAGAGTAATCTTAAGCTTGCTTCAGGTTTTTCTCCTATCAAAAAATATCTTGAATATGGGATAAATCTTTGTATGGGAACAGACAGTGTAGCGAGCAATAATAATTTGAGCTTTTTTGATGAGATGAGTATAACAGCAAAGCTTCATAAAGCATTGAATCAAGATCCGACTATTTTACCAGCAAAAGAAATGCTCAAGATGGCGACAATTAACGGGGCTAAGGCGCTGGGTGCAAAAGACAAGTTTGGTTCAATTGAAATAGGAAAAATAGCCGATCTCATTGCTCTTGACACGGCATCAATCGAGTGTCAGCCTTTTTATGATCCCTATTCGCTAATTGTCTATACAATGGGCAATTCAGCAGTATCAGATGTAGTGATAAATGGTAAATTTGTATTAAAAGCAAAACAATTGTTGACAATAAATGAACTTGAAATTATTGTAAAAGCAAAAGAATATAAGAGTAAGCTCGAGGTTTTGAATGGAAGTTTTTAAAAGAGAATTAATCTATCTGCAAGAAGACATTATCAGTAAGGGACATTGCATCACCACTATGGCAGAATACTTATATGAAAACGATAAAATAGAAGACTTAAATGTCTTTTTAGAGGCAGTTTTTGAAAGAGAAGAAATCATGTCAACTGGCATTGGTAGAGGGATTGCGATACCTCACGGGCGCAGTTCAGTAGTCAAGGAATTATCATGTGTCTTGATGACTTTGAAGAATGAGATTGATTTTGATTCTATTGATGGCGTGCCTGTTAAAATAGTTTTTATGCTCTGTGTACCAGAAGATGTTCATTCAGAGTACACTCAATTATTAAGCAAGATCTCAAAATATATGCATGATGAATCCTTCAAAAATGCACTTTTAACCAGCGACTCAGTCGATGAGGTTTATCAATTAATAAAAGGAATTGAAAATGAAATTTAAAAGAAATATTATACTGATTATTACACTTTTACTCTGTATGCAGTTATTTGCCACACATAAAAATGCTGGGACCGCAGGCTTTCAATTTCTCAAGATGCATTATTCTGCACGTGCTTTAGGTATGGCTAATGCCTTTACAGCAGCGAAGGATGATGTTGATTTGGTGTACTTTAACCCTGCAGGTTTGGCAAAGCGTAATTCCAGTGCTATGAAATCAAATTATATCAATTATGTTGACGATATGAATGGAGGGTCTTTTGCATTTGTAATGCCTTATACAGAGCAAATGAAGGCAGCTATTTTTGCACAATACCTCAATTCAGGTTCAATGCAGAGGACGATTATTGCCGATGATGGATCTTATGCCTTTGATGGCGAGTTTTCAGCGTCAGAAATGGTAATAGGTGTATCTTTGGCGCAGACAGTGCATGAAATGCTTGATTTGGGTGTAAATGTGAAATATATGCTTGAGAACCTCGATGATGAATCTGCATCTGCAGCAGTAATAGACTTAGGGCTGATTCATCAAACACAAAATGAAAACCTGGTGATAGGTGCCAGTATTCGCAATATTGGTTTGCAGCTCAGCTATTTCACAGAAGAAAAAATAAAAGAAAAAATGCCGACAGTGCTCGCTATCGGTGCGAATTATACATTTAATGAAAAACTGTGCGGTAGCCTTGATCTTGTTAGACCACTCGACAACGATGTTTATGCTAAACTTGGCATAGAATATGAAGTTGTGCCAATAATGTCTATCAGGGCAGGCTTTGATAGCCGTTCAAGTGACTATCGAGCGGGCGGAACTTTTGATGCAATGTCTGGTCTCTCTGCAGGCTTTGGCATTCGCTATAAGAGATATATTCTCGATTATGGCGTCGCTTCAATGGGTGATTTGGGTTGGAACAACCAAATATCAATTGGCTATAGCTTATGATTTTACCCCGAAGAATTAAGTTACTATATTTTGTACTCATCTTGGCAGCTTTGCTTTTTCTCAATGCCTGTACATCAGCGGTAATTTATTCTAATGCTGTTGGAACATCCCAAAAACAAAAGCCATCCACACTCAAAACTGGCTGGCAAGAGATGACAGTTAGCTTTTATGGTGATGACTTTCATGGAAATATTACAGCAAATGGCGAAGTATTTGACATGAATAAGATGACAGCAGCCCATAAGACACTTGACTTTGGAACAACTCTTATCGTTTGGGATGAGGAAACAGACAAGAAAATCACGGTAAGAATCAATGATAGAGGACCATTTATCGCAGGTAGAGACTTGGATCTATCAAAGGGCGCAGCAAGAGAATTGGGGATTATAGGCGCTGGAGTAAAAAAAGTAAAAGTGAAGATTGCTGATTAGCACACTATTGCTTTTTACTGAATATCCTTTTCTATGCAAGCTTGCCAGGCAAAGCCTTTTCTACAATTAAAAAGAGCACACGACCACCGATTGCGCCTGATAAAACTTGGATGATATTAAAATTGAGATCAGCCAAGGCAGCGGGCAAGCCCATACCAGGAATGAAGAGCTCGGCAAGAAAGTAGACAGCAAGCATCGCAATTGCACCAAAGGCTAAAAAGAGTGGGTTTCTCCTGACAAAAACGCCTGCAAGAAATGCCTCTAAGCCCTTTGCTACAAAGGTAATAGGGATAAAGATAAAGTAACCGCCAATGAGGTCAGCAATAGCAGAGCCAATACCACCTGCTAAGGCTCCACGTGTCTTGCCCAAATATAAGCCACAGAAGACAACAGCGATATCTCCAAAGTTGAGATAGCCGCCTGATACAGGGATTGGGATTCTGATTAAAAAGGTGCTGGCTGCTACTACCCCAGCGAGGATAAGCATTAAATAGTTTTTCATTTTTTATTATTTCCTTTCTTAAATAATTCAAATTGATGTGCTGCCCAAAAGAGCCAGACCATGAGGTTTCTGATGGTGAGTGCAATTATTAGAGGGCTTTTTTTTACAAAGATTTGATAATCTTTGAAGCTCTTGAATGTATCAGGCAGCTCGCCCATCATTTCCATAGCCTTCTTATTCTGTATCATCTGTTCCTTAGCAACTTGAAATGAGCGCATTAAAAAGCAAAGTTGATGACCTAATCTTCCATACTTCAAAAACTCGATCGGTGAGACTATTTCGATAAAGCTTAAGCCGCTAAAGAAGACTGCTAAGACGCGAATTGGATAGATAAGTAAGTATAAAATGGTGTACTTTGTTTCTGTAAGTTCAATTGTTGGGCTGATATTCCAATTATTAAGCACAAAAACAAGGGCAAAAATGCCATAAAAAACAAGCCCGATAAGCCAGAGCTTCAAGACAAAGGTGAGGCTCTTCCATGAGCTGACCTTGTAGTACAACAGTGCTAAGAGGAGGGTGATAGACAATAAGTAAATCGAATAGGGAGCTATATAGGTTTCTGATTTGAGAAATGGGAAGAGGCTGATGCCAATGAGCAAGAGCAGGGAACTCTTGATTCTTAAATCTATGTGTCTGAGTTTGTTTTTAAGCATGTTTCTTTATCTGATAATCGCTGATAATGAGTTGTTCTAAGTCAAGCAGGGGCATGATACCATGAGCATGGCTGATGATGAAGATAGTAATATTCATCTGTTCGTATATTTCAGTGATGAGATCAAGCCAAGTTGATAAACTCTCTATGTCAAGGCTCCAGGTCGGCTC
>Ga0208195_1001183_pt1 | contig 29789 bp, 26 predicted proteins | sample AD_UKC077_MetaG_FD_184441 | JGI IMG/M metagenome (GOLD analysis project Ga0208195, IMG submission 184441) | Active sludge microbial communities of municipal wastewater-treating anaerobic digesters from USA - AD_UKC077_MetaG (SPAdes) (version 2) | ecosystem: Engineered > Bioreactor > Anaerobic >... | reverse complement strand
CGCTGCAACCGCCCTTTTTCGCGGCGGTCAAAGCGGTCTGCGTACCAGAATTGCGCGCCATCAACGGCCACCGATTCCAGTACCGGAAGGATCTCTTCCTTTTGTTCCTGTTGGAATGCAACATAGACATAGGGCTTGTCATTTTTGCAGTAGTGCTTCATGCTACCCTCCTCAGTTGTAGTAGTAGTTGTCGCAATACTCGATGACGAAGTGTGCGTCTCGCAACTGTTCATCGGCCAGCTCGCGCATATCCGACGAGATAACCAGGTGTCGCAGGGACTGAAGTTCCAGAATAGGAGTCAGGTCGTTTAGATTTTGACAGAAATGTATATCCAGACTCTCTATACCCTCAAAGAGCTCCAAACCGTCCAAAGAGGAAACTTTGCTCCAGCCTAAACCTAGTGAACCACCGAACGTGATTGTGATCCCGCTCAATTCCCGTAAAGAGTCGATTTGCAGGTTGGACCACGAAAACTCACGGATGGGTTTACCTTCTATGTAAGGGAGTACGGACCGCAATTCATCCTGATTAATAAAAAGCTTATCAAAACTTTCTATATCGCCAAGTGAAGAATAGTCCTCTATCTTCGTATCCCTGATATCGAGATGGATGTTTGGAAGCGTCGTAAAAGCGGGAAGCTTACGGACCGGAGCCAAGTTTAAAATAAGGCAGTTTATCTTCTTTGTCGTATTGCTCAGCGCAGAAATATCCCTCACATTGGTAAAACCTAAATTCAGGTGCTCAAGCTTTGAGAGCCTTTCGACGCCCGAAATGTCAGAGACGTAAGTCGCGTCCAACATCACGAGCTTAAGATTTTGGCAGTCCCAAAGCGGCGAGGGATCGTTAATATCCGTGGAGGTAAAGAAGACGGCATCAAGATTGCTAAGTGCCCCTATTCCCTCAATAGAAGAAATGGGGTTGGCGCTCAGGTCGAGATGCATAAGTTTTTTCAGGCAAAACAAGGGTGAAATATCGGTAATTTGGTTGCCGCAGATGCAAAGAAATTCCAGATTCGGCATATACGAGAATATCTCAAGATCTTCGGAAGTAAGGCTACCCACCGGGACTGGTCCTTGAATTTCCATATTGTCGTTCACACTCATACCGAATTGAACAGCGCTTCGATCGTCGGACTCATACCAGCCGTGAACAAGACTGCCGTATGCCCGGTCTCCCACGATATAGAGTTCCGTTATGCTCTCTAAATCTTCTCTCGTCAAGCCCCAGCGCTGGGCAGCGGTCTCGAGCGCCTTAGCGGGAGCTATAAGCAGAGGATTTACAACGGTAAAAAATAAAACCAGCGCCATCAATATCGGTGCCGCCACCAAAGTGACAGCTCGGTCGCGCTGATACTTCTTCTGAGCTTTAGTTACAGCCATATCGCGGAAGATAAAGGCTTCTTTCAGCTTGGAGACAAAAGCGTCGTCCATGTTTTCTACGAACAGCGCCTGCTGACTTCCGAGCTGCATGGTGATCCAAGGCGTAACAGGTATGTCCTCTAAGTACACACTTAATATCTTCTGTCCTGCTGCCACCGCCGTGTCCACGATAGAGCGAAAGCGCTCGCTCGCGGAAAACTCAGTCGTAACGAAGAGCAGCACGCCGAAGGCCCGCTGCAACCGCCCTTTTTCGCGGCGGTCAAAGCGGTCTGCGTACCAGAATTGCGCGCCATCAACGGCCACCGATTCCAGTACCGGAAGGATCTCTTCCTTTTGTTCCTGTTGGAATGCAACATAGATATAGGGCTTATCATTTTTGCAGTATCGTTCCATGATTCCCTCCTGAGTTGTTGCGATATAAGATCGCACAATCGGCAGAATGATATTAGTATACGCCTTATATCCTTTTTATTAATACTTCATACGCCGGTTTCTGTTAAGAAAAAAGCAGAGATCTGAACGATTGCACATAAAAAAGCTCATCGGACAAGTTTTGTCCCATGAGCCCGATAGGAAGTATTCTTCCGTTTACTCTATATTTGTCGGACCTGATAGATGATCGGCCAGACGCTACCTAGGATCGACTTCGGCAACCCAATACTGATAAAGACCGCAAAGCACAGTATAAGCAAAAGAATCAACGGTATGTTTCCTCCGATCGTCCGGTATGCATAGTTTTCTCATTTAGTACAGTTGCTTCAGCATACTACATGCGGGCAGAAATGGCATGGAAAGTGGAAGTGTAGGTGTGCTATTTTTCTCAAGGGAAAGGTGTTGGCGGAGACCGTGGTTACGGGAACATACGCGAAATAATAGGGAAACTCGTTTCAATCATTTTTTTAAGCTTCATATTCTTAGAAAACGAGCGGAGAAGTTAAAATTCGCCGAAGATTTTGATTTTTGCGCGCTCCAATATTAAAACGTATTTCATCAAATAGTAATATGAATATATATACAGCATGAAGATATGTGCCAATTGTGGTTATTATCCCTTAAAAGCAGTAATATCAATGCATAATCTTTGTCAGGTTGCCAATATTGTTGATCTATCATTGAAATTTTATTCATATTAATATATAAAATTATCACAATTATGATTCTATGACGGTTCCATCGGACGCCGTCATGATAGCTGAAGAGGAGTAAGCAATGAAAAGACTAACACTGGCGATCTCGCTCATTATGAGTATGATTCTCATTTTTCTGACCGCGTGCAGTACTGAAGATGTCAAGATAGGGAGCAGGGAAGATCTCGACGGAAAAGTCATCGGAGTTCAACTTGGAACTATCGGAGATGAAATCGCGTCTGATGAGATCGAGGCAAAATCGGTAGAGCGATTTATCGCTTATGTCGACGCCGTCACTTCTTTGAAACAGAAGAAAGTGGACTGTCTCGTCGTCGATGCCGATACTGCTCAAGCATATGCCGAGCTGAATCCCGAACTTACCGTTCTTGATGTAGGCTTTGACCCGGAGGAATATGCCATAGCCGTTGCCAAAGAGGGATCGGATGAACTTCTGGCAACGATCAATGAGGTCATCGCCGAACTGAAAGCCGATGGCAGTATCGTGAAGTTCAAAGAGGCGCATGTCGGTCAAGGCGGCAAAGCGCCCGATTTTAACGTTGGAGCTCCAGGCGGCAAACTGGTCGTCGGTACCGAGCCCACCTTCCCGCCCTACGAATATACGCAGGGCAAAGACATCATCGGCGTGGACATCGATATCATGGCTGTAGTCGCCAAGAAACTCGACATGGAACTGCAGGTGGAGAACATCAACTTTGACGGACTGATTCCCGCGGTCATGAGCGGCAAAATCAAAGCGATCGCTGCCGGGATGACGGTCAACGAGGAGCGAATGCTCAACGTATCCTTCTCCGATCCATATACGGACGCAAAACAAGTTGTCCTGATCCGTAAATCCAGTCTGAAGTAATGAATACGATCATCGCGTTCTCCATCAGTACGCTGAAGGAGAATTTCTACAACGATTTTATTGTCGACAACCGGTGGAAGTGGCTGGTCGACGGTTTGGGCGTCACGCTCAAGGTCACCTTAATGGCAAGCTTTCTCGGCATCATTATCGGATTGTTGGTAGCGCTCGTTAAGGTTTCGCAGTTCCACGGGAGGAAGATCCCTGTGCTGAGTCAGATAGCAGACGCTTACGTGCTTGTCATCCGCGGGACGCCGGCTGTCGTTCAGCTACTTATCATTTACTATGTCATTTTCGCCAGCGTTGCCATCGACAAAGTGTTGGTGGCAACCTTGGCGTTCGGACTTAACAGCGGCGCCTACGTAGCTGAGATCTTTCGAGCCGGCATCCAGTCTGTCGACCGAGGTCAAATGGAGGCTGGGCGCTCACTGGGACTCAGTTACGGCTTGACGATGCGCAAGATTATTCTCCCTCAGGCAGTCAAAAATACACTGCCGGCATTATTCAATGAACTAATTACCTTGCTCAAGGAAACGGCAGTGGCGGGTTACATTGCGGTGGCAGATCTTACCCGCGCGGGCGACCTCATCCGTGCACGCACTTTCGACCCTCTGTTGCCTTTATTGGCAGTAGCGCTGATCTATCTTGTTATTGTTCTTCTTCTGACACGTTTGATGAATCTTCTCGAAAGGCGGCTGGCACGCAGTGATCATCGTTGAAAACTTGAACAAAAAATTCGGTGAGCTTGAAGTTCTGCGAGATATCAGCGAGACGATCCATGACGGCGAGAAGATTGTCATTGTCGGACCGTCCGGTTCGGGCAAAAGCACATTTCTGCGCTGTCTTAATCTGCTTGAAAGGCCGACATCCGGGACGATCACCATCGACGACGTAGACATTACTGACCCGAAAACGGACATCAATGAAGTGCGAAGTCAAATGGGAATGGTGTTTCAGAACTTCAACCTGTTTCCTCACTTGACAGTACTGCAGAACATCACGCTGGCGCCAATCCAACTGAAGCTTATGAATGAAAGCGAGGCGCGTGACAAGGCTCGATATCTTTTAGAGCGAGTCGGTCTTATGGGGAAAATCGATGAATATCCGGGTCGCCTTTCCGGGGGACAAAAACAGAGAATCGCCATTGCCAGGGCACTGGCAATGAGTCCAAAAACGATGCTCTTCGATGAGCCGACCTCGGCGCTCGACCCGGAGATGATCGGCGAGGTTCTGGAGGTTATGCTCGAGTTGGCGAGCGATGGCATGACGATGGTGATTGTGACCCATGAAATGGGCTTCGCCCGCAAGATCAGCAATCGCATCTTTTTCATGGATGAGGGTATGATTGTCGAGCAGGGCAACCCTGATCAATTATTTGACAATCCAAAAAAAGAGCGAACGCGCGCTTTCTTGTCAAAGGTGCTGACGCGATAATGTCGGTTCAATCGAGAGCTATGCCCTTTAGGTGGAAAGCACATGATACGCGCATGGCTCGCGGAACGATTTTGTCGAGGTCACACTACACTATATTAATGAATGGTCGAATATAATCATTTTTATTACATTCGCAGGGTATAAGCATGAAACAGAGTATGGCGATGAAAATCCTCGCTCGGAACTTGCTCGAGGGAGAATTGATACAAGGAAATGAAATCAAGATCAAGGTCAATCAGACGTTGACACAAGACTCAACGGGCACGATGGTGTATCTGCAATTGGAGAAGCTTGAGATCGACGAGGTCAAGACCGACTTGTCGGTCGCCTATATCGACCACAACATGCTCCAACAAGGGTTTGAAAACGCAGACGACCACGAATTCATTAAATCAGTTGCGAAAAGACACAACATCGTCTACTCCAAGGCGGGCGGCGGCATCTGCCATCAGGTGCATCTCGAGAGGTTCGGCAAGCCGAATACGGTCCTTATCGGGTCCGATTCTCACACGCCTACGGGCGGAGGGCTCGGGCAGCTCGCGATCGGGGGGGGCGGTCTCGACGTCGCCGTCGCCATGGCGAAAGGTTTTTATTACATCGTCGTCCCGAAAATTTACAATGTCAAACTCAAAGGGCAGCTTGCCGACTATGCCAACGGCAAAGACGTCATACTGACAATCCTGCAAGAGCTTACTGTCAAGGGCGGAACAGGCTACATCATGGAATATACGGGAGAAGGTGTCAAAAGTCTGTCCGTGACGGACAGGGCGACAATCGCCAACATGGGTGCGGAGCTCGGAGCCACAACTTCCATCTTCCCCAGTGACGAGAAGACGAAGGAGTTTCTTGTCGCGCAAGGGCGGGGAGGGGACTTCACACCACTGGAGCCTGATCACGACGCGATCTACGACGCGACGCTCGAGATCGATCTTTGCGACATTGTACCTATGGTAGCCTGCCCGCATCTGCCCGACAACGTTAAGAGAGTCCGTGACATCAATGGATTGAAAATCGATCAAGTGGCTATCGGATCGTGTACGAATTCTTCTTACACTGACATGATGAAAGCTGCGAAGATTCTGGAAAACAAAAGGGTGCACGAAGACGTGAGTCTCGTAATTTCTCCCGGTTCTGCCAACATCATGCGGATACTGGCGGAAAACGGCGCCTTGTCTACGTTTATCCAAGCCGGCGCGCGGATACTTGAGTCGGGCTGCGGTCCTTGTATCGGCATGGGACAAGCACCGAAATCCGGCGGCATATCCTTGCGCACCTTCAACCGAAACTTCAGGGGAAGATCAGGAACGATGGACGCCGAGGTCTATCTCGTGTCTCCACAAACGGCTGCTCTGTCAGCCGTCAAGGGTTGCTTGTCGACACCTGAATACCTCGATCTCGACCTCAAAGTGGATGAACTGAAGTCTTACGGCAAAAATGAATCGTACTTCATCTATCCGAAGGAAGAAGATCGAAATGCGCCTGTAGTCATGGGTCCCAACATCAAAGAAGTACCTGTCGGAGAGAAATTAGGTGAAAAGATCGAGGGTAAAGTCATCTTGAAGGTCGGCGATAACATCACGACCGACGACATCTGTCCGTCAAACGCCATACTCCTGCCATTCAGATCGAACGTGCCTTATCTCTCGAATTTCGCCTTCAGCACGCTCACGCCCGATTTTAAGAAAGTAGCAGACGAGCATGACGGCGGCATCATTGTGGGCGGTGACAACTACGGTCAAGGTTCATCGCGCGAACACGCGGCACTCGTACCGCTTTACCTTAAAATCAAGGCAGTCATCGCCAAATCGTTCGCGAGGATTCATTTCTCTAACTTGATCAATGCGGGAATCATTCCGCTCGTTTTCGAAAATCCTGTTGACTACGACGCGGTGGATTTTTTGGACGATGTGGAGATACCCGACATACTGGGTGCCATCGAGGTCGGAAAGGCGAAACTCGTCAACACGACGAAGAACATGTCGATCAGGCTGATTTCCGTCTTCTCCGAAAGACAGATTGAAGTCTTGAAGGTGGGCGGATATTTGAATTATATGAAGGATCACGAGCGCTGATTTGAATTTAATAGAGACGCGCGTATGAAGGAAAGAAAAGATGAAAGAAGTCACGGTCATCATTGGAGACGGTATAAGCGAAGAGATCTCGCCTGCCGCCATGAAAGTCATCAAGTATTTAGTGCCTGACATCGTTTTCGACGTTAAGCGGGCTGGCATCGACGTCTATGAAAAGACCGGCAGCCTGATGGAAGAGGGTTTGCTTGAAAGCGTTGAGAAAAACAAAGTCGCTCTCAAAGGTCCGATCGGTACGCCGATCGGCAAAGGTTTCAGAAGTATCAATGTCGAGCTTCGAAAGCGATTTGATCTCTACGCAAACATCAGACCGATCAAGACATTCGGCGACTTCAGCAGGTATGAAAATGTCGATCTCGTCGTCTTTAGGGAGAATACGGAAGATTTGTATGCGGGAATTGAAAAGGAAATATCCAAGGACGAGATGCATTCCATCAAAGTCATCACTCGGCGCAAATCGGAGAGAATCGCAAGAAAAGCCTTTGAATATGCCGTTGCACACAACCGAAAAAAAGTGACGATCGTTACGAAAGCTAACATTATGAAATTGACGGACGGACTGTTCCTTGATGTGGCTCGAGAAATGAGTGAGAAATACCCCGGTGTCGAGACGGAAGAAATCCTGATCGACAATATGTGTATGCAGCTCGTTATCGACCCCTCGCGATATGACATCATTTTGACTCAAAACCTTTACGGCGACATACTGTCCGATCTCTGTGCCGGATTGGTCGGCGGGCTCGGACTTGCGCCGTCGGCCAATCTTGGCGAGAAGCATGCCATTTTTGAGGCGGTACACGGTACGGCGCCCGACATAGCAGGCAAGAATATTGCCAATCCCGCGGCTCTCATCATGTCAGCGACCATGATGCTTGAACATATGGGCTATCGTGATGAAAGCGAACGATTGAATGTTGCCATCCGTCAAGTACTCCAAAAGAAAGAACAACGCACAAGAGACTTGGGCGGACTGGCTTCAACAACAGAATTCACCGATTACATCATGAAATATTCATAAGAAGAGGTTGGGATCATGGATCAGAGATTTTGTCTCATTGACTCGATAAGTGAGAAACTGCTCCAAGAAGTAGAGAAGAATACCTACATCGACAACGCCCTTTACGACGAGCACTCCGTAAAGAGAGGTCTGCGAAATAAGAACGGTACGGGTGTCCTGGTCGGTATCACGAACGTAGCGTCGGTCGAAGGTTATACGGTGGAGAACGGTATGAAAATTCCCGCTAATGGAAAACTCTACTACCGCGGCATTTCGATTGAAGAGATCATCAATAATTTTCAAAATGAAAACAGATTCGGCTTTGAGGAAGTCATCTTTTTGTTGCTTTTCGGCTCGCTGCCTTCCCGAGAGGACCTCGACGAATTCGAGAAGATTCTGGGAGACAATCGAAGGCTGAACACGGATTTTACTCAGGATGTCCTGCTAAAACTCCCGAGCCGAAACATCATGAATAAATTACAGCGAGCGATTCTTTCGATGTATTCCTATGACGACAATCCGGATGACATCTCGCTTGAGAACAACATCATTCAGTCGCTCAATATCATCTCGAAAATGCCCATGATGATCGCCTATTCCTATCAGATGATGAAGCATTACTTTGAGGGCAAGTCGCTCGTTATTCACAACCCACAGGAAAATAAATCGACAGCGGAAAACATGCTGCATCTTATGCGCCGAGACGGCTCATACACTGATCTTGAGGCTAAACTCCTCGATCTCTGCCTTGTCGTACACGCGGACCACGGTGGCGGTAACAACTCTGCCTTTGCGACGCACGTCGTGTCATCGACAGGTACCGATATCTATTCCGCCATGGCGACGGCCATCGGCTCGCTTAAAGGACCGAAGCACGGCGGCGCCAACCATAAAGTTGAGACCATGAAAGACGACATCATGGCAAACTGCCGCTACAACGACAAGGCGGAACTGGAATTGTATTTAAGAAAAATCTTGGGCAGACAGGCGTTCGACGGCAAAGGGCTTATCTACGGCATGGGACATGCTGTCTACACAATATGCGATCCCAGGACGACAATATTGAGGAAGATGGCACAAGAACTCGCAGAAGATAAAGGTGCAATGGAAGAGTTTGAATTGCTCAATAACATCGAGACGATTACTGCGAGAATTTTTAAAGAAGAACGAGACAAAATCATCTCGGCAAACGTCGACCTATTCTCAGGTTTCGTTTACAAGATACTCGGCATCGATCGTGATCTCTATACACCTATGTTTGCCCTTGCGCGCATGGCAGGCTGGTGCGCACACAGACTGGAGCAAATCAGGGACGACAAGATAATTCGCCCCGCCTACGTCTCCAACTACAGAAATAACGTCTACATTCCAATAGGTGAGCGTAAGAGCGTCACGAAGTAACTGTGCAATCTCAGATTGTATTAACAAATTGTATTAACTGAATATGGGATGTTGCGTGGAATCATTATGATACCTCCATAGTAACGATGAGATATTCGGTTAGAAATGAGGCAGTTTTTGAATATATAAATTATTGTATATTTGCGAAATCTCTGTTATCTTAATTCCGAGAGGTTTAATTCAAAGGTTTTTTCGCGTAGATGTGGGTGCTTGAGGGGAACGTATGGTCAAGCGGTTGAAGAGGATAATTGCCGAGTATGTCGACACGTCGCAATTCCCCATTAATGCGACTGTTCGAGAGGACGGTGTCGTCATCCTTGAAGGAGAAGCTCCCGACTGGAAGACGGCTGATGAACTCGCTCACCGCGTCGCCAAATCAAAAAAAGTCAGAAACGTCATCAACCATCTATCTTGCGATGGTAAGAGTCTTGCCTATATCCCAAAAAAAGAACTCATCGACCAAGGGAGAGCGCTCGGCACGTTGGATGAGGCCGATGTCATCATTGTCGGCGCGGGCGTCATTGGCTCAGGTATCGCCCGCGAACTGTCCAAGTACAACCTCGACATTGTCGTTCTTGAGAAAGGTGACGACGTCTCACAAGGTGCGTCAAAAGCGAATAACGGCATGATCCACTCAGGCAACGCTGTCGTCCCGGGAACGCTGAAAGCCAAACTCAATGTCGAGGGCAACGCCATGTATAGCGACTGGGCGGCGGATCTCCAGTTTGAGTTTAAGCGGATTGGATCCTTCGGCTTATCGTATGATAAGAAAGATCGCCACACGCTGTGGCTCAGCTGGATCGCCGGTCGTCTGAACAAGGTGCCGGGTATGCGCTTCATATCGCCCGATTCTTTTCTTGAGATGGAAAAGGACGTCGAGGTGAGACCGCGACGCGTGCTCTACGCGCCGACGACCGCCTATGTGGACGGCTTCGAAGTGACGATCGCTCTCGCGGAGAATGCCGCTATGAACGGAGTTAGATTTCATCTTTCGACGGAAGTCGTCGACGTCGACGTTGAAGACGGCGTTGTTAGGGGAGTTGTTACTGACAGAGGGTTGGTCAAGGGAAGGCTCGTTATCAACGCCGCCGGCGTTTTCGCCGATGAGATCGCGGCGATGGCGGGCGATCAGTTCTACACCCTTCACCCGAGAAAAGGCGTTATCGCCATCTTTGACAAGGAGAAAAAGGGTCCCGATCGCTCACTGAACGGCAGACCGTACGTCCATCAAAAGAACACAAAAGGCGGCGGTGTCCAGCGAACGGTCTCGGGCAATCCGCTCTGGGGTCCGAATGCCGTCGAGATACCGGACAAGACCGACCTATCCGTACAGCCGGAAGATCTCGACTACGTGATGGGTAGCGGCTCGGTCGTCTGCCAGGGAACGAAACGTTCCGAGATAATCGCCAGTTTCGCCGGAATTCGCCCGGCAGACTATAAAGAGGACTTTATCATTGAACGTTCGCGTGTCGTGAGGGGATTTATCCACGTCGCGGGCATTCAGTCGCCCGGACTCGCCGCGGCGCCCGCCATCGCGAAAATGGTTGAAGAGTTGACGGCGGACGAATTGGGCAAGTTGTCACGCAAGGACGACTGGAATCCGATACGAGAGAAACCTGTCGTCTTTTCCAAACTTTCACCGGAAGAGCAAGAACGCCTTGTAAGCGAAAACCTGTTGTACGGCCACATCGTCTGTCGCTGTGAGACGATCAGCGAGGGCGAGATCGTCGAAGCGATCAGGCGACCCATTCCAGCCGTGACGTTCGATGCGATCAAGAGGCGCGTGCGCGCGACGGCGGGACGTTGTCAAGGCGGGTTTTGCGGGCCAAGAATTCTCGAAATCATCATGCGCGAGACGGGGCTTCGCCCTGAAGAAGTGCGAAAACAGGGCAAGGATTCCTACATCGTGGCGGGAACGATTCGCGATCGATGCGATGAGGCGGATTGTTGCGAGACACGTGCATCTGCGGGTGTATCCGAAGGCATTGCACAGGAAACGGGAGCGCATCATGAAAGTGATTGAGACGGACATCGCGGTTATCGGGGCGGGTCCGGCGGGGTTGGCTGCTGCGCTCGAAGCGTCGCGTTTAGGTAAGCATGTGACGCTGATCGAGAGAAGTGATGATCTTGGCGGCATCCTACAACAGTGCATACACGACGGTTTCGGTCTGGTCCGATTTAAAAAACAGCTCTCGGGACCTCAGTACGCCGAACGATTTATTGAAGAATTGAAAGCGAGCGACGTTTCGTTGCTCTTGGATACGACTGTTCTCTCGATCGAAAACAAGGTGATACGCGCGGTGAGTCCGAGGGAAGGCGTTCTTGAGATACGTCCCGGAGCCATCGTTCTCGCCATGGGATGTCGCGAGAGAACGAGAAGTCAAGTCGAGATATACGGAACGCGGCCTTCCGGCGTGATGACCGCGGGGACTGTTCAGCGATATATCAATCTTGAGGGGTATCTGCCGGGGAGACGTGCCGTCATTCTCGGTTCGGGCGATATCGGGATGATCATGGCGCGACGCATGCACCTCGAGGGGATCGAGGTTCTCGGTGTCTACGAACTGATGCCTGAGGTCGGCGGTCTGGCGCGCAACGTCTATCAGTGTCTGATCGACTACGACATACCGCTCCATCTATCGACGACAGTAAAGGAAGTGTTCGGCAATGAAAGGCTTGAAGGTGTCCGCGTCGTTAAAGTCGACGAGAATAGGCGGCCGATCGAGGGAACCGAAGAGGATATCGCTTGCGATCTTCTCGTTTTGTCCGTCGGACTCATTCCGGAGAACGAATTGAGTCGAAAAGCTGGCGTCCTCATTTCGCCCATGACGCAAGGTCCCGTACTCGACGAGTCCATGATGACGTCCGTACCGGGTATCTTTGCCGCCGGCAATGTTTCGATCGTTTTCGATTTAGTCGATTACGTCTCCGACAGCGCGGAAGCCACGGCGCGCGGCGCCGTTCGCTATCTCGACGGTCAAGCTCCCTCCGCGGAACCGCTCGACGTGATCGCCGGTGAGAATGTCGCGTCGCTTCTCCCGACGCAGTATCGCGTCGACTACGTCGGCGATGAGCTGTCGTTTTATATGCGCGTTCGCAAGATGGAGAGCAACGTACGCGTCACGCTGAGACAGGGAAAGAGAGTGCTCAAGAGCAAAAAGCAATTGGTTGTCCGACCTGCGGAAATGGTCACGCTGACACTGTCTAGGGAGGATTTGACGCTTATCGAGCCTGATACGCCTTTGGAGATTCATATTGAAACGTGAGGGGAGTACGTGGAGGTGAGAAAACGTACGGGAGATGTCAAGAGAGCGAAAGACACGGCTCGAGAACTGAGGTAGGAGATGGAAAGCAAACTCATTTGCATCAGTTGCCCTAGAGGATGTGAGCTCCTCGTTCAAACGGACGAACGCACCGGCTCTTTCATTTCGGTCGAGGGTAACGCCTGCATTCGCGGGTCATCGTTCGCGGCGGCGGAGATTAATCATCCCGAGCGAATGATGACATCGGTCGTCTCGATCAGAGGAGCCAAACATTGTATGTTGCCCGTCATCAGCCGTCGTCCGTTGCCGAAGGGTAAGCTCGCCGAGGCGGTGCGCGCGATGCGCTCCATTACGGTCGAAGCGCCCGTCAAGGAAGGCGACGTCATCGCGGAGGACATCGCCGGTACGGGGATCGACGTGATCGCCGCGCGATCATTGTGACAGCGGTACGAGATACAGTCCGGGCGCAGAAAAGATTCCCGGGATACAGGGTCGGATCACAATTGTCTGACTGACAGAGCGAATTAAATATCAATTTTTATCAATGAGAGAGTTTGAGGAAACTACATGAGAGAACTAGTCAAAGAGTTGGAAGCCATCGTCGGCCAAGAGGATGTCGTACTCGAAACATCGGTCAGAGCGCAGAAAGCAGTCGATCTCTACGCTCTTCGCCTGTTCCAAAGGCACGTAGGCTGGGAGGCGACCCTTCCGCAAGCCGTCGTCCGTCCGAAGTCTGCGGAGGAAGTCTCAAAAGTGCTTCGTCTCTGCAACGAGCGCGGTGTACCCGTCATCCCGTATGGAGGCGGTTCCGGCGTACTTGCGGGCGCCGAGACGCGCGACGAGAGAACGGTCGTGATCGATCTTTCGCGCATCAACCGCCTGATCGATATCGACAAAGTGTCGCTGCAAGTAACTTGCGGCGCCGGGATGCTCATCCGAGATCTCGAGGCGATCGTTCAGGAGAGGGGTTTCAAGCTGGGCCATTATCCTCAGTCGATGGATCTCGCTCAGATGGGCGGACTTGTGGCAACGCGATCGACGGGACAGTTCTCGACCGGATACGGTGCTATCGAGGATTTTCTTGTCGGATTGGAGGCCGTTCTCGCGGACGGAACAATCGTTCGTATCAATAATGTGCCGCGACGCGCGACTGGTCCCGACCTAAGACACCTTTTTCTCGGTTCTGAAGGCGCTTTTGCCGTTATCACGGAAGTGACAGTCAAGATGTTTCCGATACCGGAGGCCACGTGGAAACAGGCATATCGAGTCAAGACGATGCGTCAAGGGCTCGAAATCATCCGTCTCGTCATGAGGACGGGCATTAAGCCCGCAGTCGTGAGACTCCACGATTGGCTCGAATGTGAGAAACCTTATGGCGCTTTCATGGAGGAGAATGAGAGCCTCCTCTTGTTCTGGTCGGAGGGGCGGAAGGAGATCGCCGAAGCAGAAGGCGCCGTCATCGATGAAATCGCAAAGGCGAACGGTGCCGTATCCGCAGGAGAAAAACCGCTCGATCTCTGGTACGTCCATCGCAACGACGCGGCGGATGAATACGAGAAATACGGTGCGAGCGGTATCTTGGTCGATACGCTTGAAGTCGCTGCCGATTGGAACGTCATCGCCGACATCTACGAAAAAACGGTGGAGCGCGTCTACTACGAAGTCCCGGAGGTCGTCTTTTTCTCCGGACACTCGTCGCACAGCTACATCAACGGCACGAACATCTATTTTCAGCTCGGCGCGTTTCCGCCCCCCGACGTCGACGAAGCACAACGCGTCTACGAAGCTGTCTGGAGTATCGTGGTGGAAGTGGCGCTTGAATATGGCGGATCGATGGGACACCATCACGGCGTTGGCAAACACCGCGTCCGGTGGATGGAAAAGGAGCACGGAAGTTCCTATGCGCTCATGGAGTCGCTCAAACGCATGTTTGATCCTAAGGGCATCATGAATCCTGGTTCACTGATCGAATTGTAATCTGACTGAAGAGATACAGGCATACGAATTTCAGTCACAATATTGAATATGAGACGGTTAAAAGAGAAAGGTGAGAATAGCAAGATGCGCATCGTCGCGTGTGTCAAGCAAGTTCCCGACGAGCGGAACATGGCGACCGATCCAGTGACGGGCTCGCTGTTGCGCGACACGGCGGGATCAATCCCGAATCCGGATGACGCATATGCTCTCGCCATGGCGCGCGCGATATCCGAGTCTTTGCACGGACAAGTTCAGTCGCTTGACGCGATCACGATGGGTCCGAGACAGTCGCGTTCTTCTCTTCGTCAAGCTCTCTCGTACGGATTTGACCATGCCTACCAACTGACGGACTCGCGTTTTGCAGGCTCCGATGTCCTCGCGACGGCTCGCGCGCTTGCACTCGCCATCCGGAAAACGGGCGGAGCCGATCTCGTTTTTTGCGGAGAAAAATCGGCTGACGGCGATACGGGCCAAGTTCCGGCGGAATTGAGCGTGCTGCTCGAGGCGTCATTCCTTCCGTTTGTGACGGAGATCATCGACGTGGATCACGATGGCATCACGGTGCGTTCGAAAATGGACGATGTGGAATACGTCATCGAGTCGTCGCTCCCCGCGGTCATCCAAGTGAAAGCAGGTGCGGTGAAAAGCGCTCCCGCCTCTTTTCGCGATCGCATAGAAGCGCTCAAGAAGCCGATTGTCGTACTTTCTGCGGAAGATCTCTCGTCGGAGACGCCTTTCGGGTATCGCCATTCACCGACACGCGTCCGCAAGATGGTCGCTCCCGATCGCACGCGCGTGCCCAGTGTTTACAGAGGGGATGATGCGCTTACTCAATTTCGTCGGATTCTCGAAGAACATGAGAACATGGACGATCGGAGTGCCGACAGCCCACACCCGCAGTCAGACGCGCGACAAGTCCGGGAAATCGATACGTGTTGCGATCAAGTGCCGGATGAGCCTGTCGCCGTCTATGTGGAAGCGCACAGAGACGGATTTCAAAACGGATTGGAACTTTTGAGCCGCCTTCAGGCTTGCGGCGCAAAGACGATCTATGCCGTGACGCTTATCCCGGGCGACCCCGCATCATCCGATGAATCGATGGAGCGGGTGCTTTCCGAGACTGTCGGCGAGGAACTCTATTTATCTCTTCTTCGAAACGTCGATACGCTCACAATCATGGAAGCCTCAGGAGCGGCGGTTACTTCAGAAGAATGCGCGTATCGTCTTACGCGCTATTTGGAAAAACGACGAGTCGGTCTCTGTTTCTTGTCGGCGACTGACCATGGACGTACTGTCGGGCCGCTTACGGCGGCTGCTCTAAAGACCGGTATAACAGCGGACGTGACGGAGTTGCGTTATGTCTCGGGTCAATGGGAGCAGGTACGGCCGGCATATGGCGGTCAGGTGTACGCCACTATCGTGTCACCGGAACATCGCCCCGTGATGGCGACGGTTCGTCCGCGAATTTTCGACGTTGATCTTCAGGACGATGGCAGAGGGATTGTCGCCGTTGAAAGGTCGCAAGACATGGAAAACCGGAGAACGAGAGTTCTCTCGATGATGACTTGTGAGCGTGAGACAACCGTCGAAGAAGCAAAACGCCTTCTCGTGATTGGAGGGGCGATCACGATGGAAGATGAAAGAGATCGACTCATTCTATTCGCGAAGAAGCATAATTTGGAGTGGAGCGTCACGCGTGCGCTTGTTCAAGGATATTTGGCTCCCCATGAGCGGCAGATCGGCGTGAGCGGATTGACCGTCGCGCCTGATCTGGCGATCCTTGTCGGTGTATCCGGTTCCGTTCAGACGATGAGCGGATTGCGACGCGCAGAGAAGATCGTCGCGATCAATCGCGACGAGAGCGCACCCGTCTTTGATAATGTCGATATCGCGCTTATTGGACAGTGGCAGGAATATATCGAGTCGCTCTCATAAAACGGACAAAATATGAGAGAAAGGGCGACGGGGGTAGTAGAACAAGCATGTATAATGGGCACAAGTGAGGCTGCATTAAAGGAGAAAGGGTAAAGAATGGATAAGAAGATTACGCTTGACGAGCTTCTGTGGGAAGGCAACAGCAAAATCATGTTCGATGAGATTATGGACGATCTCGGTCCGATGTATCGCGCCGCCGTCAAGAAGAAATTCGAGGTGTGGGTCAATCAGAAGCAACAGACCGTCATCCGCGAGTGGAATATAAAGCATACACTGGAAAAATACGCGCCGCCGAACTATTGCGAAAAGTATATGAAGATTTACGAAAAATATAAATCGGAAGAGGCGGAAGCATAAGCTCTGACAACGAAGACGGAGGAGCAGTCACCATGAACGATCCCTACATCCTTGCCGTCGATGTCGGCACACAGAGCGTGCGCGCTATCGTTTTCAATCGCGAAGGCGATCAGATCGCGTCGGCGCGAAAAATCAGCGAGCCGTACTACAGTTTGCAGCCCGGATGGGCGGAGATTCCCGCCGAGCAGTTCTGGGATGACTCGTGTCAGGTGATTAGAGAAGTCGTCGAGAAGCTCGGTGACGGCATCGCGCAGGTCAAGGCGATGACGATCACGGCGAATCGAGACAACATCTTGCCGTTGGATGAGAACAACCAGCCTTTGCGCGACTGGCTGACATGGATCGACACGCGTCGGACGCCGGAGATTATTCCGATTCTGAGACGTACGCTAAAGGGAGCGGATAAGCTCATCTACACTGTGAAAAGGTCGTTCTTTGACATGGTCGCTCCGCGGTCGAAGTTCAACTGGATCCGCATTCACGAGCCCGAGGTTTACGCCAAAGCCAAGATCTACGTGACGCTCACGGGTTTTTTGACGCACCGTCTTTGCGGTGTTTTCCACGATTCACTGGCCATGCAGGTCGGATATATGCCGTACGAGGCAAGGCGGCAGGATTGGTACAAGATTCCCGCAGTCTATAAAATTCTCGGTGTCAGGCGCGACCAGCTGGTCGATATATTCCCGCCGGGAAGTAAACTCGGAGAGATTACCGAAGAAGCGAGCGAGAAGACACTGCTGCCTGTGGGACTTCCGCTGATCGCCGCGGCGGGCGATAAGATGTGCGAGACGCTCGGATCTGGCGTTTTCAGTCCCAAGCAGGCGACCGTCAGCTACGGAACGATGGCGACGATCGGCACGACCATCACGCGGTATGTCGAGGACAGCAAACTCAAGTTTTATACGTTCGCCAGCTGTATCCCGGACGCATGGAATCCCGAATACAATATCTACCGCGGGTATTGGCTCATCACATGGTTTTGCAATCAATATTCGAAAGAGCAGGGGATGCCCGAATTTTTGAACGAGATGAACGAGTTGGCTGCCGATGTGCCTCCGGGCTCAAACGGTTTATTCGTTTTCCCGTTCTGGACCGTACAGCCGGGGTTATACCCGCACGGTAAAGGGATGGTCGCGGGATGGATCGATCGACACACGGTCGCCGACCTTTACAGGGCTTTCCTCGAGAGTATCGCCTATGCGCTTCGCGAAGGTCTCGAAATCATGGAGAAGAAGTGCAAGACGAGCGTTGAGAAGCTTTATATCGTAGGCGGCGGCAGCAAGTCCGATGTGGCGATGCAGCTGACGGCCGATATCTTCAATCTTCCGGCAACGCGACTCAGTAATACGGAAGTCTGTGCCGCCGGCGCGGCGATCAATGCCGGTATCTGGGCAGGGATCTATAAGGACTATGAGGATGGCGTCGCATGCATGATGCGCGAACATAAGACTTTTTACCCGATACCGCAGAACGTGGAAATATATGAGCGCATCTACCACGATATCTACAAGAAGATCTATATGAAAAACAAGGATTTATTCAAAGAATTAGGTGAGTTAGGTCATTTCAAGTCTGAATAATGTATTGTCCTAAAATAAATAAGTAGTGTGGAACATGGAACTAAAGGATATCAGACAACCTCGTTCGCGTTTTCGCAAAGTCAACAGAGTCGACCTTGTGACGATGTCGATCGCGCGCGAGGCCGTTTTGCTCGATCTCGGCGATCGCATGCGGACAGTTGACGACTACGTCGACATGTTCGACGTCTCACGCGGTACCGTGCAAAAAGCTCTTTCGAGACTGGAAAATTCAGAAGCCGTTTCGATTGAAAAACGCGGTGTTTTGGGTAGTTTCCTCAAGGATCGAGATAGAGATATTCTTTGGTACGAGGCAGCCTGGAATCATGTGACGGGGGCGGGGGCGATCTCTCGCACGAGACGCCAGGAGGCGCTCGCCTCATCCGTTTATACGGCGTTCGAAGAAGCGAAAATCCCGCTCAGCCTCGCTTATTTGCAGGGCTCTCTCCGCCGTGTACAAGGGCTTCTTGCGAATCAGTATGACTTCGTCTTGGCGAGCAAATGCGCAGCGGATCTGATTTTGCAGCAATATACGGGTCAAATCGAGATCGCGATCATGCTCAAGCCTTACAGCTATTTGTCGGGGTATACGATCGTCACGAGAGTAGGCGGCAGGGTAGAAGATGCAAAACGCGTCGGGATCGACTCGAACTCGCCGGACCATGCGATTGTAACGAGGCGCGTATTCGGCGACCGCGTCGAGAAGAGGGAGGCCTATTTCGTCGATATTCACTTTACCAAGATGCCGACGGCGACGTCGATGGGATACATCGACGCATTCGTCTTCAATCGCGATGTCATGGACTTCGTCCTTAACGTGCCTCCGCTCGATTTGCACGAGATTCCGTTCGATCTGGATCTTGCAGAGCTGACGCGCGCCGTCGTGTTGACGAGCACCAATAATTATCGTGTCGACGATTTCCTGAGGAAAATTCTTCAACCTGATGAGTTGGCAACGATACAGCGTGAGGTTATGGAAGGCAAACGCTTGCCCATCCTTTAAGAACTTGCCGGTATCGCCCTTTTTGAATGAAGTACACCTCGTAACCAAAAGTAAACAATATCGTCTAATAGGGTGACGAACTCATAATCACTCAAGAATGGAGGAAGCTGTCATCATCGAATCGAAGACCGTACGAGATGGCAGTTAGACAGAAAATGAGAAAGCATCACATTCGTCTTGCGATCGCGATATTCCTTCTAATCGGCTCGATGCTGTTTGTCGGATGTTCGGCGATCAAATCAGACGTCGGAAGTAACGAAAGATTTGACGATTGGGAAGCTCCGGGTGACGCAAGCTACGGTAAGGACTTCGATAATGTCGTCCCCGACATCGAGAAGGAGCCTAACGTTTCGCCTTTGCCCGGTGTCTACGAACGCAAATTCATCGAGAACGGCTACCTCACTCTCAGAAGCGTCGACGTCGACAAAACTTTCAAATCGCTGTCAGATCTGGCGGCAAGTCTCGGTGGGCGCGTCGTCTCCTATGAGCAGAACGTCGGCGAAACGTTCACGACCATCACGATGCAAATCGCTGTCCCATACGGCAAGCTGACCGATTTCATGGAACACGCGGGGGAGAGCGCGACGAAGATTGAATTACAATCAGTAACAAGCGCTGAAGTGACGGAAGATTATTACGACACGAAACTCCGCATCGAATCGACCGAGAAGTTAATTGAACACTATCGGACTCTTCTGAAGAATGCGACGACGATCGAGGAGACGCTCCAAGTTCAATACCGTATCGACGAACTGACGGTCGAACTTGAGAGCGCGAAAGGTCGTCTCCGTCTGCTCGATTACCTGACGATGGAATCGCACATCAGCATCACGATCCGCATGGAGGAGGACCCCACCGTCGCCAAGCCGGACGTGACGTTAAAGACGATGAAGTGGTCCGACGTCGGCTACCTGATGAAAAACGGCATCAAAAAGATGGGTATCGGAATCGCGCTCGGATTCCAGTATTTCCTCATCTTCCTCGTCTACGCGTCGCCCGTCTTCGTGTTCATCGCACTTGTCATCCTTATCGTGTGGCTCGTCCGCCGCAGGAAGAGGAAGAAGAGAGCAGCACTTGCCGCCGCATCTAAGAGCACTGTCGTACCGGAACAGGTGGAAAAGGTTGCTCAACTGGATGAAGTTCCTGTAGAGGTACAGAACGAATCGAACCAAGAGTAGGGAACAGTAAGCTTTGACATCATGTAATGGAAGATTAAGCTGAAGAAACATAGTTGAGGGATAAGCTGAAAAATGTAATACTTATGTTCCGCTATGCTAAAGTAATGGCAATGCAAGAAGGGCAGGTGACCTAGAAACAGGTCACTTGTCCTTTACCTCGTTTAAGACTTGTGAGATAATAGCTGAGATATGATTTCAGTTACATCGGGGTTTAGTTGCCTTCGAGGATCTTATGAATGGTTGACTAAGATAATGGTGTCAGTAAAGAAGAGATTGTTGCTGGCGTCTCCTTAAACGTCCTTCAATTTAATGGATTCTTGAAAACAATATCTATTGAAGCGTCGATCACTCGAAGGAATTGGAGACGTGAGAGAGTTGAAGTGAAGAGCAAAATTAATAATAAGCCTATTTTTCTGTCCACTCCTCGTATGAGTGATGAGGGGTATGAGCTGGAGTATATAAGGGAAGCCTTTGAGACGAACTGGATTGCTCCGCTCGGACCGAATGTGACGGCGTTTGAGAAGGAATTTGCGGCAGCAATCGGCGCGAAGGATGCGGCAGCCCTCGTTTCCGGAACTGCTGCGATCCATCTCGCACTTAAACTTGTAGGCGTCGGAGAGGGGATTCGTCCCAACGATCCCAATGCGAGAGATCCTCGAGAAGATATCGTTCTTTGTTCCTCACTGACTTTTGCCGCGTCTGTCAACCCTATTGTGTATCAAAATGCGACTCCTGTGCTTGTCGATTCAGAGTGGACAACGTGGAACATGGATCCCAATGCCTTGAAGATTGCGCTCGAAAAGTATAAGGGGAGAGTTAAGGCAGTTATTGTTGTTCACTTGTATGGTTTGCTTGCCGATATTGATCAAATTCTCGCACTTTGTGATGAATATAATGTCCCGTTGATAGAAGATGCAGCCGAATCGCTCGGTACAACGTATGACGCCTATTATTATCGTGCCGAAGGAGAGGCAAAACGCTGTTGGCATGATGTCCCTCGACGACTATACGCCGGAACGGCTTCGGACATCGGTTGTTTCAGTTTCAATGGCAACAACGTCTTTAAGACGGATGGTGATACGGGAGTTTGTAATAAAGAACTAAAAAACGCCGCTTAAATTCGGAATCTTTTGGCAATATTGCACAATAAATTCACTCTCTCAAATAATTATGTACAAAACATAGTCGGCTCACCCCGGACTGAGTTTTACATACCGCCTGAAGAACCAGCTACAAATATGTTCATACCATTCTATCTTAAAGAGACGGTCGGTATTGAATGAAATGTACATAAAAACATAAGAGTCGGTCGGCATTGAAAATGTACATTTATTGAGGGCGAAAGGGTCACGGACTGCCTTAAAGAAGTGGTCTGGGTTGAAAGTGGTGAAGGTGAAATTTGGAATGTTTTTTACATCAGCTTCAATGCGTACCGGGGGTGTTTAAGACAGAGTGGGAGGGTGAGAGGCTCCGATAGATTGTCTCTACCGATTCGAGAGCATGAGATTGATTGTGCTCTGGAATGAGCAGAGCCAGACACGGCGAGGAATCCACGGTTGGGATGTATGAGCTTACTTATTCAAACCAGTTCAAACGAGAATACCGTCTGATGAAGAAGCGTGGCTACGATATGAAGCTCCTACAGGACGTGGTCAAGATGCTGAAGACAGGGAAACCGCTGGATGAGAAATACCACGACCATCCGCTTGACGGAGATTTTATAGGCAGCCGTGAGTGCCATATTAGACCTGACTGGCTGCTTATTTACTGGAAAGGGCAAGATTATATCGAGCTTCAGAGGACAGGAACACACAGCGATTTGTTTTGAGAACAGTCTCTACTGATTCGAGCTGATGGGAGGAACACACCAGTTGGAATGAGCAGAGATGCTCACAATACTTTATTTACCACACAGTGACCGGAGTTTGCGAAAAAACAGTGAGGGCTACTGTGCTGATGGTATGTTTTGGACCCGTTGACTGGAACATTTATTAAGGGAGCCAAAAGATGACATTTGATGATCTTTGGAGACAGGTTGCAGAACTAAAGGCCTTGCCAAATGAGGCACTTCGATTAGTACCAGATGCGCTGTCTTCAAAAACGAAAAACAAATTATGCAGGAAAAGACCAGCGGAAGCCGCGTAGATTGTACAGTGGGCGATAAATCAGATAGATCACGGGTCAATAGAGACTATGGATGCGTTGGTGAATAAGAGACTTTAATGCTTAGAAGAAAGGAAATTAATATGTGGATTACTTGTTCAGTTTAATCGATATTCCATGGTCGTATTACCTGATAGCAATCGGGATTGTAGCAGTACTGACCGTTACCACAAAGAAATGGGCGATCGCCATTCTTGCTGGATATATGTTTCTTGTCCTAACTGACACGGTTTTGATTAGGGAAGTCGGCGAACTGAGATATGAGCTTCTTCCGTTTTGGTCTTACCGGGACTACTTCAACGGGACTGACGGCTCGTTGATGAAGCAGATTGTTGCTAATGTGGTCATGTTCATTCCAATAGGTATTCTGGCAGGAAAACTTCTTAATTGGAATGGGGTTTTGATTGGTGCTGTGTTTTCGGTAATTATCGAGATTACACAATTGGTAACATGCAGAGGACTGTTTGAGTTTGATGACATTCTTCACAACACTATAGGAACCGTTATAGGGGTAACTAGGGGCTACTGAACAACTTGAAACCCCTTGAAACCATTGCAATTTCAACCATTTTATGATAGAATAAATGCAAGCAAATCGCACGAAAACGTCAGAAAACCTTGCACTTTAGACATGAAGAAATGGGAGAAAACGATGTATAAACCCACCAGAGGACAGATGACACTCTTTGATCAACCGATCGCATTTGCAGGCGCTAAACTGAGCCCAGACAATCGCTGGGTCAAGATGGCTTCATTGATTCCTTGGGATCTGTTGGACCGGAAATATAGCGAGCAGTTTGGTAGCAAGACCGGGTATCCAGCGAAAGCAGCCAGGATGGCTCTCGGCTCTCACATCATCAAGGAGAAGTTCAGACTCTCTGACGAGGAGACCGTGGAACATATTAAAGAGAGCCCATACCTCCAATGGTTCATCGGATTGCCTGCATTCACAGACAAAGCGCCATTCGACGCAAGTACGATGACTTGGTTCCGGAAGAGATTGACACCGGAGATGCTTGCAGAAGTGAACGCATACGTCATTGGAAGCAAGAAAAAGGATGACGACGAAGATCCGATGAATGGCTCAGATTCAAGCGACGGAGGTGGAGACAGTGAATCAGAAGAAGGAAAAAACAAAGGGACACTAATTCTCGACGCAACCTGCGCCCCGGCTGACATCAAGTATCCAACAGACGTGGCACTCCTCAATACGGCACGTGAAAAGCTGGAGAGAATGATAACAGAGCTTCACGGGCAGACCAGTCAGAAAAAGAAGCCCAGGACATACAAGAGAATTGCCAGAAAGGATTATCTCAGATTTGCGCGGAACAGGAAGCCAACCATCAAGACGATTCGAAAAGCAATACGGCAGCAGCTAGGCTACGTAAGACGGGATCTTGCCATCATAGAAACACTACTTCAGAGTGGTCTGAATTTGACTGAGAAGAGCAAGGAGACCTTGCGGATCGTCAGAACGCTGTACTCGCAGCAGGAAGAGATGTATCGGGAGAAGAAGCATCAGATCGATGACAGGATTGTCAGTATTCATCAGCCTTGGGTGAGACCGATTGTTAGAGGGAAAACCAATGCACCGACAGAGTTCGGAGCAAAGATTGCAATCAGCATGGTAGATGGTTATGCCTCTGTGGAAAGATTGGACTGGAACGCTTTTAACGAGACTTCCACCCTGCAGGAAAGCGTAGAACGCTACCGGGAGGAGCGAGGGTACTATCCCGAGCGGATCCTTGCGGACAAGATCTATCGAACGAGGGAAAACCTCTCATTCTGTAGCAAGCATGGCATCCGAATGAACGGACCAAAGCTGGGGAGACCGCCGAAGGACAAGAAGGCCTACAGGTTGCAATGTCTTCTGGAGAAATCAGAAGCAGGAGAGCGAAATGCCGTGGAAGGCAAGTTTGGGGAAGGGAAACGGGCCTATGGCCTGAACAGGATCTTCACCAGGAGACAGGATACAAGCGAGACCAGCATCCATCTGGTATTTCTTGTGATGAACATGGAAAAGAGACTACGCTCTCTTTTGTTGCCAATTTTAGAAGTGTTGGAAAACATGATTTCCATGCTTAAGATCATAAAGAATAGGGCGCTGATTGGCGCATAACGCGGTTATTCAGCAGCCCCTAACTATTTTCATGGCTCTTCGGCTGATATGGAAAAGCCGTTAGCTTCATATAAACACGTTAAATGCTGTAACTCGATAATATCGTTTTATGAAAAGGAATAACCAAAATGTCTTTAAAACTGATGTACATAACAAACGATCTGGACGTTGCATTAATTGCCCAGCAATATGGCGTTGACCGTGTTTGGATAGATCTTGAAACAATAGGGAAAGATGCAAGACAAAAGGGATTGGATTCGGTAAAGTCGCACCATCAAATATCAGATATCGCAAAGATTAAGCCACATCTGACCACATCTGAAATGCTCGTCCGTGTTAATAGCTGGTATGAAGGATCAGTAGGTGAAATAAATGCTGTCATTGATGCCGGTGCAGATATGATCATGCTTCCGTATTGGAAGACAGCGGATGAGGTTCAGAAATTCATTGATACTGTGGACGGTCGCTGCAAGACTACGCTTCTGTTGGAAACAAAAGAGGCTGTAGAGTGTGTGGATGAGGTGCTGGCAATTCCGGGTGTCGATGAGATCCACATCGGGTTGAATGATCTCCACCTGTCATATGGTCTCGATTTCATGTTCCAATTACTCACAGACGGAACGGTCGAAATGCTCTGCGACAAGTTCAGAACTGCTAATATCCCCTATGGATTTGGAGGCATTGCAAAAATAGGTGATGGTGCGGTGCCTGCCGAGAAAATCATCCTGGAGCATTATCGGCTTGGCTCTACTCGCGCAATCCTTTCACGCACATTCTGTGATAATGCAAAGATCGACAGCATTGAAGAGATTGACCGCGTATTTAAGACGAATATGGCCGAACTACGGAAGTTCGAGGAATATGCAGCGGAAGCCACAGAAGAGATTCATAAAAGGAATCGGGAAGAGCTTGTAGATGCTGTAAATCAAGTTGTTGCTAAAGTGAGAGAGAAGAAATATGGAGGCCCACAGAATGCCTAAGACACTAACGACGGAATTATTGAATAGCCTTTCATGCAGATTTGGAAATGCTTTTTACCTGTTGGAATCAGAGAGCTTTGAACAGAATTATAAAGACCTGACAGCAGCCTTCAAAGCCTATTATCCAAAGTTCAACATAGCGTATTCCTACAAAACAAACTATACGCCTAAACTTGTTCAGATCGTTGATCGCCTTGGTGGCTACGCAGAAGTGGTTTCTGATATGGAGTTGGAGATCGCTCTGAGAGCGGGGGTATCTCCATCCCACATTATCTGGAATGGACCGGTTAAGAATGGGAAGAAGGTAAAGGAACTGTTATTGACTGGAGGAACGGTCAACATCGATTCCATTTATGAAATTGATAACATTCGAGCCATCGCCGAAAGCCATCCGGATCATACGTTGAATGTTGGTGTGCGGCTCAATTATGACGTCGGAGACGGAGTCCTCTCCCGCTTTGGTTTTGATGTGGACGGAGAGGACTTTGATACAGTTCTCCGATTCATAAAGGAGAAACCGAACATTCACTTGATCAATCTACAGGCTCACTTTGCGAAACGTGCTCCTGAATACTGGACAGCCAGGGCAGAGGGAATGCTTAAAGCCTACGACTGGGTTGTGGAGGAATATGGCTTAAAACCTGACCGCCTTGATATTGGCGGCGGTATCTTCGGGAAGATGCCAGAGAGTCTGAGAACACAGCTTGGTATCGGTGAGATAACATATAACGATTACGCTTCCAGAGCAGCTAAGGTCTTTGCAGATCATTTCACGGATGTCCCTGATGCTCCATATCTTTTTATTGAACCTGGCTCCGCTGTCGCTGGTGACTGTATGCGGTTTGTAAGCAGGATTGAAACGATTAAGACGGTAAGGGGTAAGACGATAGCCACAGTTATTGGTTCCCAGAAGAACATCAGCATGAACGGAATCAATCCTCCGATGGAGATTGTGTCTGGTGGTGAAGCAAGGAGTTCAGTAGAAAACTGCGATATTGTTGGGTTCACCTGTATTGAAGGAGATGTGCTTCAGAAGGATTATACCGGCTTGCTTGGTGTGGGAGACTACATCGTAATTGGAAACTGTGGCTCCTACTCGCTTGTTATGAAGCCGCCATTCATCCTTCCGAATTTCGCGGTATTAGATATTAATGGCGAAGATGTCGAAGTAATCAAGAGAGCAGAGACTTTTGATGACCTGTTCCACACGTTCAACTTTTAAGTAATGATCTTAATGACGAATATATGAGGAATGAAATGGAAAAGGAATCCTTTGATCTGAATCTGGTGAGTAAGTACAGATCTGAACTGATGGGAATTGCTATATTGATGGTTGTATTTCATCATCTTACCATAAGGATTGATACGGGAATCATTGCAAAGGCTTATATGTTTCTAAGGGTTACCGGCGCAATGGGAGTAGATATCTTTCTATTTCTTTCTGCAATAGGCTTATATCGCTCTTACGAAAACAGTAGTGGGTTAGGTGAATTCTATAAGAAGAGATTTGTGAGAATTATACCAGTATACGTTATTGTTTGTGGAATCGACTATGCAGTTCAATACCTATTAAAAGCTGATTTTCAGTTCGGTAGTTTTTTATACCACTTTTTCTTAATACAGTATTGGAAGGAAGGCTTGGGAGATTGGTATATAGCTGCGATAATAATTCTATATGTTATATATCCTGCTATTCACTGCATAATCAAAAAATACAAGTGGGGGGGTACATTGGCTTAAATATATTATGGGCTATAGCTGTCATTGTTATTTATCACCAAGCTCCTAATTTGTTTCATAATGCAGAAACTTTTTGGCCTAGAATTCCAGTGTTCCTTTTCGGTGCTGCAATTAGTCGCTTTGTATTTGAACATAAAGGTATTAGAAAAAGCATTGTACCTGTATGTATTGGAGTTAATGTGGTTTCGCTTTTCGGTGAGGCGTTCTTTGCATTACAAGGGGCTGAAGTTGCGTATTCATTTTGGCCTAGATTGCTATATTTTCCATTAGCAATATCATTTGTTGTAATAGCCATTGTATGTTTTGAGCATTTCGATAACTCTAAAACAAAATATAAGGTATCTTTATTACTATCTTGGGTTGGTGCAATCACGTTAGAGGTCTATTTGTTAAATCAAAGACTTATAAACAGATGTTGTATATTATTTGAAACACTATTTGGATACCAAAATATGAAAACAATTATTATTGGGAACGTATTAGGAGTTGTGCTTACATTTGTATTTGGCTACTTGCTTCATATTATTACTATAAAGATTATAAAAAGACAAGTTAGATAATTTGGTGTTCGAATGAAGACAATTAATCAATTGATAAAGAGACTCTTTGATATTTTTTCAGCCGGTCTGCTTGCACTTATTCTCACACCGCTGTGGATTGTTGTTGCGATATGGATTAAGGCTGATTCAAAAGGTCCAGTGTTTTTTAAACAGGGAAGACGTACTAAGGACGGACGCATTTTCAATATGCTGAAATTCCGGTCGATGGTTGTAAATGCCGAACAGATGGGAGCTGGGCTTTTTAACTACGAGAATGATCCGAGAGTCACAAAGGCAGGTCGGTTCCTGCGCAATTCCAGCATCGACGAGCTCCCGCAGTTGTTCAATATCCTGAAGGGCGATATGAGCGTTGTGGGGCCAAGGCCATGTGTTACATATGAACTTGGGGACTTCGACACACTGAACAAACGATATAAGAAGCGGTTTGAGGTAAAAGCAGGATTAACAGGATTAGCCCAGGTTAAGGGGCGGAATGATATCAGCTGGGATGAAAAAGTTGGCTATGATAATCAGTACGTTGATGAATTCAATCGAATAGGTGTTTTAGCAGATATCAAGATATTATTCGAGTCTGTAATAAAGGTTTTCAAAAAAGAAGATATTTATGAGAACAAGGCTGATGAATCAATGACAGATGCTGAGGCAGCTAAGTTCGAGGAAGAAGAAATTATTAGAATAGCTCATTTACCTGATGTGAATGAGTGATGAGAAATAGAGGTACAAAATGAAATACGATGTTTCCGAAAGGCTTATCTGGTTCAAAGGTGAACTACTGCACGTGAACGATGCAAAGATAAATGTTCTCGCACCGACTTCACAATTCGGGTTAAATGTTTTCGAGGGAATCCCATGCTACTGGAACGATAACGAAAAGCAGCTATATGCATTTCGACTTGATGATCACTATGATCGCCTTATTAGGTCAGCGAGACTATTGCAGATCGATTGCCCATATAACAAGGATGAATTGAAGAATGCGTTGATAGACGTTATTAAGGCTAACGAGTACGATGAAAATCTGTCCGTTCGTCAAACACTGTTTGTTGATGGCTTTGGGTCTTGGGGATCTGATAGCCCGACTGAAATGTTTGTGGCTCCGATTCCGAGAGGACGCACAAGCGCGGAGTATAACAAGAAGGGGCTTAATGTCTGCGTGACGAGCTGGAGAAGGATTTCCGAGAACGCTCTGAGCCCGCGTATCAAGTGCGGTGCGAATTATATCAACAGCCGCTATGGTCAGAGAGAAGCATTGAGGAACGGCTACGACACCTGCATCTTCCTGAACGAGTACGGTAAGGTTTCCGAAGGCCCGGGCAGTTGCTTCTTCATGATCAGGGACAAGAAAGTAATTACCCCGGCACACACAGATGCTGTGTTGGAGTCAATCACACGAGATTCTGTGATTAAGATTGCCAAGAGTTTCGGATTTGAAGTAGTCGAGAGGACTATAGATCGCACAGAGCTTTACACGGCAGATGAGGCTTTCCTCTGCGGATCTGCAATGGAACTGACTCCGGTGCTGAGTATTGATAAATAGGGACTACTGCCCAAAAGCAAATTTTGTCTGAGGCCTCCAAAAGCAACCTCGTTGACATAGCTGAAAAATAGTCAATAAAAGAACCCGCAGGCTCTTTTTCAAGTTCATC
>Ga0208195_1001179_pt1 | contig 29842 bp, 29 predicted proteins | sample AD_UKC077_MetaG_FD_184441 | JGI IMG/M metagenome (GOLD analysis project Ga0208195, IMG submission 184441) | Active sludge microbial communities of municipal wastewater-treating anaerobic digesters from USA - AD_UKC077_MetaG (SPAdes) (version 2) | ecosystem: Engineered > Bioreactor > Anaerobic >... | reverse complement strand
GTCCGCGCTACCTCATGGGGGTCGGTACCCCCGTCAACATTCTGGAAGCCATCGACCGCGGCATCGACATGTTCGACTGCGTGATGCCCACCCGCAATGGCCGAAACGGCATGCTTTTCACCAGCAAGGGGATCATCAACATCCGCAATAACAAATGGATGAACGACCACTCTCCCGTCGACGTCAACGGCACCTCTTTTGTCGACCATCATTACTCGCGGGCCTTCCTGCGCCACCTGGTGATATCGGGGGAGATGCTCGGCGCCCAGATTGCCAGCCAGCACAACCTGGCTTTTTACATGTGGTTGGTACGGGAAGCGCGGCAGCAGATCCTGGACGGCACCTTCCCCCGCTGGAAAGAGGAGATGATTCACAGGCTGAAACAGAGGCTGTAATATGACGAAGTATTTCAAAACCATCGATTTTTATATCTCCCGGAAGTTCCTCGGGACCTTTTTCTATTCTATCGCCCTGATCATCAGCATCGCCACCGTCTTCGACATCTCGGAAAACCTCGATGAGTTCATTTCCAAGGATATCCCCACCCATGATATTATCTTCCAATATTACATGAACTTCATCCCTTATTTCGCCAACCTCTTCAGTCCGCTCTTCACCTTTATCGCGGTGATTTACTTCACCTCCAAGATGGCTTACAATACCGAGATCATCGCGATTCTGAGCAGCGGGATGTCCTATTCTCGGATGATGCGGCCTTACCTGGCGTCGGCGGCGGTCATCGCTCTCTTCACCTGGTTTCTGGGGAATTTCGTCATTCCTTCGGCCAATCGCGAACGCATCGAATTCCGGAACCATTACATCAATCAAAACACCTATCAGATGGAGCGGCACATCCACCGCCAGATAGAGCCGGGGGTATACATCTATATGTATACCTTCAGTTCCAGCAACATCGGCACCCGTTTCACCATGGAGAAATTCGAAGATCAGAAACTCGTGGAGAAGATCACCGCCGACAACATCAGCTGGAATGCCGATTCCGGGCAGTGGATCATCAACAATTACTGGAGGCGGCAGTTTATCGGCGACCAGGAGGTGATCACGCGGGGGTACCGCATTGACACCACGCTGAACATGACGCCTGTCGATTACAAGGTGGAACGCGATGATATGGAGGCTCTGACCACCAAACAGCTGAGGAGTGAAATCCGGAGCATGAAGCTTCGAGGGGTGAATTCCACGGAATTTGCCATTGAGCGGCACAAGCGGATCAGCGGACCTTTTTCGGTATTCATTCTGACCATCATCGGGGTATCGCTGGCTTCCCGGAAGATCAAGGGGGGGTTGGGATTTCACCTGGGACTGGGACTTCTGTTGAGTTTCTCCTATATTTTGTTCATGCAGATATCGGTGGTCTTTGCCGTGAGCGGCAACGTGCCGCCCGTCATTGCCGTCTGGATCCCCAACATGATATATGCCGTCATCGCGTGGTTCCTCTTCAGGTGGGCGGCAAGATGAGGTTGAGGTTATTATTAATGGCGAATTCCCCACCCTTTTTAATTGAGATGGTGCCCTTCGGTCTGATTATTCAAACGAATAATAATATTGTTCAAAGACAAAATGTTACAAATTCTTAAAAAACGGGGTACATCCGTCGGAAGGGTGAACCGGGCATGAAAAAAGTGTAAATTTGGGGTAACTTACACGACTAAACGAAAAAAGCACCGGTTGACCGGCAAATAATTGATTTAAAAATTCTGTTTTATGTCATTGAAAAGCAACATTCTGGACTTGCGGAAGCGCAAGGAGGAGATCCAGAAAGGGGGCGGGGATGAGGCCATGGAAAAGCAGGCGCAAATGGGGAAGCTCACTGCGCGTGCCAGGATCATGTCGATCCTCGACGAAGATTCCTTTCATGAGTATGATCTTTTTGTGGAGCATGCGGCGCGTGATTTTGGCATGGAGGACAAGGTTTTGCATGGCGATGGAGTGATCATCGGCACGGGGACCATTTACAACAAGCCGGTCTGCATCTTCGCCCAGGACTTCACGGTAGCCGGGGGTTCCCTGGGATTGATGCATGCCCATAAAATCACCAAAATCATGGATCACGCGCTGAAGATGCGGGTACCGCTGATCGGCATCAACGATTCGGGGGGTGCCCGTATTCAGGAGGGGGTCAACTCGCTGGCCGGTTACGGGGAGATTTTTTTCCGGAACACCCTGGCATCGGGGGTAATTCCCCAGATCTCGGTCATCCTGGGGCCGTGCGCCGGCGGAGCCGTATATTCCCCCGCCCTCACCGATTTCGTCTTTGTGGTGGAGAACATTTCCAAGATGTTCATCACCGGTCCGGGTGTCATCAAGTCGGTTCTGGGGGAAGACATCTCCATGGAAGAGCTTGGCGGCGCCAAGGTGCATGCCAGGATCACCGGGAACGCCCATTTTTATGCCAGGACAGAAGCCGAATGTTTCGAGCAGATTAAAAAGCTGATCACCTTCGTACCCTGGAACAACCAGGAGAAAGCGCAGGCATTCCCTGCCAAGCCGCCAAAGAAAACCCGGAAGGTAGAGCGTATCGTGCCCACCGACCCCCGGTTGCCCTACGATATGCGCGACATCATCAGGGCGATCACCGACGGATCGGAATTTCTGGAGATCATGGAGCTTTTCGCCCCGAACATCATCATCGGTTTCGGGAGGATGGACGGCGAGACCGTAGGTTTTGTCGCCAACCAGCCAATGGTGCTGGCGGGAGTGCTCGATACCGACAGTTCCGACAAGGCAGCCCGTTTCATCAGGTTTTGCGATGCCTTCAACATCCCCATCGTGACATTGGAAGACCTGCCGGGATATCTTCCCGGGGTAGACCAGGAGCATGCCGGGGTGATCCGCCATGGGGCCAAAATCCTGTATGCATACAGCGAGGCTACCGTGCCGAAAATCACCGTCATCCTTCGCAAAGCTTACGGGGGAGGGTATATCGCGATGAATTCAAGGCATTTGCGGGCTGACTTTGTCTTTGCCTGGCCTGCGGCTGAAATCGCCGTCATGGGTCCCGAAGGTGCCGCTAACATCGTCTTCCGCAAGGAGATCATGGAAGCCGAAGATCCCGAAGCCATGCGGCTTCAGAAAATCCAGGAATACAAGCAGAAATTCGCCAATCCGTATGTGGCAGCAGCCAAAGGATATATCGACGAGGTGATCGAACCCGAAGATACCCGCTCCCGTATCCTCCACGCCCTGAAAGTCGCCAAAAACAAGGACATCACAGTGCCGAAGAAAAAACACGGAATTCCGCCGTTTTAACATTTAGATTATGAGCAAAAAATCAGAAGCAGATACCGGAAAACCTGCATTTAATGATCTGGTCATCCAGGGGGCAATGTACAAAACCACCCTAAGTGAAAAATTCAGGCACCGGAAGGTATGGAAAGGGCATAATCCGAACCTGATCCATTCATTTATTCCCGGCACCATTATCAGTGTTGCAGTCAAGGAGGGGCAGAAGTTGAAAAAGGGGGAGACGCTGGCGGTTCTTGAAGCCATGAAGATGCACAACTTCATTGTGATGCCCTTCGACGGCGAGGTAGTGAAGGTCAACGTCCAGCCAAAAGATACCATATCGATGAAACTGGCGTTGTTCGAAGTCAGGCCGAAGCTGTAACTTCAGACCGGGTGCAACGAAAAACGGGCTGTTGAAATCAACAGCCCGTAAAAACCAAACTACTAACAAACTCAAAACTACCTGCTCTCTGGTTGGCACCAGTATTTTATATCGGTCATCCATGATTCCAGGGGAAGACCCTTTTCTTCAGCATTGTCAATAACCATGCTGTTTCCGCTCCACAATCCGGCATTGGTCATCCAGGGCTCCAGTGTCAGTGATTCTTCAGTTGCGGTGGCTGACAGGGTTGCGGCTTCCCAACTGTTGATATCGGTCATCCAGAATTCCACTTCAAGGGAAGCTTCCGTTTCCATAACGGAAAGGGAGGCCATTTCCCAGCTGCTCATGTCGGTCATCCAGTCTTCGAGCAAAAGCGCCTCGTCGTATTCACGGGTAAAGAAGGAAGATTCCGCAGCATTCCAGTAAAAGTTGTCAACCATCCACGATTCAATTCTCATCACGGGATCCATTTCGTTTTCAAAGCTTGAGGCATGAGATATCCTTTTTGCGCTGGTTTCGGACGCTCCTGCGAAGAGGAACGCAATCAGAAGAAAAAAGGTCACTGGTAAAAAAAATCTTGTTTTCATTGTTTTCTGTTTTTAATATTTTCTGTTTTGTTCTCTGTTTTTTGTCTTCGTACAACCTAATAGACTATTTGATGATGCAAATGTTACACGGAACAAATCAAAAAAAGAGTTAAAAACAGTGAACAGGGGGGAATTACCGGTGAATGGAGAAACGGGACGGTAAATAGAATACCGAATACTCTTTTATTAAATTCAAGGCTACAATTCCTGAATTGACTTACAAAGTTAATTCAACTTCTTATCAAATGTGTAAATCTTAGCATTATGCAAATGGTAATATGCCACCAGAATTGAGTCAACAAAATCAACATTTTCAGATTCATATACAACTAAGGACTTATGGATCAGCATATTATCAGAAGTGTAAATATTTGGGTAATTCATTAATAAAACCAGTGATTCTAAATTTTTATTCTTGGTATTCCATATATTTTTTCGAAAACACACACTACCTCAGCCAATACTTCCAAAGGGACCATTACATTTTTGTTTTCCAAAATAGAACTAGCTTGCTTAAATAGCAGCTCATTATCCTTTAAAAGGTACTTCAGGATGTAATTAGCGTCTGTAATCTCCATGTTTTTCATTAACGGCAACTGCCGAGGCATCTTTTTAAATGATAATCATGTCAGGATTTCCGAATGGATCGAGGATACCTGCTGCCAGGTTTTTATCCTTACCTCTTTTAGCAGGTTTCCTTTCAGTGACAGTAATCTCCACATGTTTACCAATGAATTTCTTCAACTCTGAGATCCTGATTTGGGAAGAGGTGATTTTTCGTTTCACTCTGATAATTTCCATAATTACAGTATTAATCTACTTTTTCAGCAAGCAAATCCTTTCACTTAAGCGCGTGCCCAACATTTCGCAATCTTAAGGATAATCGTTACAACATTCAGCAGGGAGAGTGCTAGAGTCACTGGGTATAAAAGATATGGAATGATATTAAGCGTATCAGGAAGTGCTTCCGGCAGGATCGGCAGTGGGGGTGTCCAGGGATTCAAATCCTGAGTTGCGGGATTTGAATTCGGGAACGATGTCCTTCATGCGGGCCACCAGAGCATCTTCGCTTTCGAGGGGGATCCGGCGGACCAGCTCATCGATTTTGGCGAGGATTAATATGGGATCGTATGGATTTGTTTTGGCGATAAGGATTTTTTCGTGGTGGGTAGCGATGGTCTCTTCGGCGCGGGTGAGCAGTTCTTCATACAGCTTCTCCCCGGGGCGGAGTCCTGTTTCGATGATTTTGACATCCCGGTGGGGGACAAATCCGGATAGGCTGATCATTTTTTCGGCGAGGTCGTATATTTTCACGGGGTCGCCCATGTCGAAGAGGTAGATCTCCCCTCCCCTGCCCATGAATCCGGCTTCGAGGACGAGTCGGCAGGCTTCGGGGATGGTCATAAAGTAGCGGATGACTTCGCGGTGAGTGACGGTGACAGGTCCTCCGGCGGCGATCTGTTTCCGGAAGATGGGGATAACCGATCCACTGCTCCCGAGGACATTTCCGAAGCGGGTAATGATGAATTGTGTAGATCCCCCTGTATTCTGCGAAAGGGCGTTCACATACAATTCGCAGATCCGTTTGGAGGCCCCCATGACGTTGGTGGGATTCACCGCCTTGTCGGTCGAAATCATTACGAACTTCCCGGTTCCGAATTCCACTGCCAGGTCGGCCACGATTTTTGTTCCCCCGACGTTGGTACGGAGGGCCTCATAGGGCTGGGCCTCCATCAGGGGCACATGTTTGTATGCCGACGCGTGGTAGATGATATCGGGCACCGATGATACGAAGAGCTGTCGCATGGCGTGGGGATCTGTGACGTCGGCCACCACGATCCGGACAGGGAGTTCCTTTTTCAGGGCTGAAATTTCATGGGAGAGTTCGAAGAGGGATGATTCGGACTGGTCCACCAGGGTCAGGCTTTCGGGGCAAAAGCCCGAAAGCTGTCGGGAGATTTCAGAACCGATGGATCCCGCCGCCCCTGTCACCATGATCTTTTTCCCGTAAATCTCCCTGGCTACCTGCTGGTCGTCCATGACGATGGGATCCCTTCCCAGGAGGTCTTCAATGCGCACGTCATGGATTTGGCTGGCGAAGAACCTTCCGTTGAGCCATTCGTTGACGCCGGGCACCTCCTTGACACGGATGTTGCGTTCGATGCACCAGTCCACGAACATGCTTTTCCTTTCCTTGGTGATTTTTCCGGGGGGTATGCAGATAACTATTTCGGATACCTTTTTTTCGGGGATGATCTTTTCAAATGCCATTTCCGGAGGGAAGACCATGAGGCCTTCCACCTTTTTATGGACGAGGCGGGGGTCGTCGTCGATGAATCCCGCCAGGTTGTACCGCAGGGCGGCGTCGCGTTCCAGCACTCCTTTGGTCATGATCCCCATATCACCGGCGCCGTATATCATGAGGCTGACCCCGCCGTCGCGGCTTTTGATCAGCCGTTGGTAAACGATGGCGATGAGGAAGCGGAAGCCGATGAGCAGGGAGATCCCGATAAAGAACTGGGAGATGATCACCGACCAGGGGATGACCAGGAAAGGCTCCCAGCGGCGGGCGATCAGGGTGACGACCACCATCGCCAGCGTGCCGATGAGCACCATCTTAATGACGGCGAGGGCGTCGAGGAGCGAGGAGTGACGCAGTATTCCCTGGTATGGTTTGACGATATAAGCCGCGATCATAAAAAAGGGCAGGATAAGCGCCAGTTGTAAAAGCATTTCGCTGAGGTCAACTGCGTCAGCCTGCAGGTTGTAGCGCAGCAGGTAGGTGAACATAAAAACAAAGCTGACCACCAGCATGTCGGCGAAGAAGACCATCCATCGCGGCAGAAAAATCCTATCAGCAAGTTTAATTAAAAATTCACGCATCGCTTGATGTTTAGTGTTTCATCCTCTACGGATCCGGACCTGAATTGCATTTTCAATTTTCCTTTCCGCCACAAGAACGAGGTATCCACCGCCTCCGGCGCCCGAGATTTTCCATCCCAGGGCTTTGTCGCGGTAGCGGTTGATGGTCTCCAGGATATGTGGGTTGACCATGTTTGGGAACATGGCGATCTGGGCTTCGAACGATTCGCGGAATGCCCTTCCGAACTTGTGGATTTCCTTTTGCAGGATGGCATTCCAGGTGTCGTCGGCTGCCAGGGCCAGTGCCCGGGCTTTGGGTTCGGAAATATCGGTGTTGGCCAGCACGTCAAAATCCCCGCTCCGGGGAGAAAGGTTGATGAACCAGAGGTGATTTTCGATGAAGGAGAGGATGTCGTCGTCGGTGACGGTAGTGATTTTCCGGGGCCAGTAGTTGTTGCTGGGGTAGTCGAGGCGGTTGACACCGGGGAAGACAATTCCTATGGAGTCCTGGGATCCGCTCACATAGCTGGTTCCGGGGGGATTTTCAACGCAGAAGAGGGTGTGGGCCAGTTTTTCGCGGTCTCCGTCGGGGATGTCGGTATGCCACAGGTCGATGGCTTTTACGCGGGTGCTGCTCGACATGCCGCTGCGGTCGTTGAATTCGATTTCCGGTTCTATACAGATGGTGATCACCGGTCCCGGCCAATAGCGGGAGACGTAGGGCTGATCGAGCCATCCTCCTGCCAGGTCAAGGCGGAAGGGGATGCGGCATTCGTTGCGCAGGGCGGTGGTAGAGCGCGGGGGCAGTCCCTGGCGGGGGATCCGTTTGCTCACCACCAGGCGGATTCCCAGTTCGTCGCACAGCCGCTGTTTGTCGGGGGTGAAGCCATCCTCGTTGACGAAGAAGATGTCGGGTTTCAGGTCACGGAGTTCCTGTTCGAAGTCAAGGTGTCCCGAGCCGCTGTTGATCCAGGCATCCTTGACCACCCTCAGGGCTTTCACCATGTAAAGCCTTTCCAGTTCCGTATTGACGGTCTTCCGGGCTTTAAGTCCGGCGATGGTGCGGTCCGACCCGATGCCCACATAAAGATCCCCCAGCAAGGCCGCTTCTTCAAAGAAAGCGACGTGCCCACTGTGGAGCATATCATAACATCCGCTTACAAAAACCTTCTTCATACCGTCGATTCTCCTTTCCGTGCGATGATCCTCATCACCCATATTCTGGCAGCCATGTACAAAAGTGCCAGTACCGCCAGCAAAATAACGAAAATGAGCCGGTTCATCATTCCCTTTTCGAGCATCATCAGGGTGACAACGTTGATGGCAAGTTGCACGCCTGCATAGAGTCCGGCCACCCATAGGTGGGGCCATTGCATCTCATTGGCCAGGTACTGGTAAAGGTGGGTGCGGTGCGGGAGGAAAATATTTTCCCGGCGATTAATCCGGTAGAGGATGGTGACCACCGCATCGATTCCGTAGACGGAAAATATGAGCATCCAGACCACCATATCGGTTTTGTTCATCAGGGAAGCCATCAGGAAAGCGATCAGGAAGGCCATTGAGATGCTTCCCACGTCGCCGGCGAAGCATCGGGCTTTTCTGCGGGCGTTAAACCAGGTGAAAACCAGGACTGAAATCAGGATGGTGATGATGAGTCCGTCGGGGGCAAAGTCTATGGACTTGTCGATCCACAAGAAGGTTCCGAGGGATACCAGGGCATAGAAAGGGGTGATTCCGTTGATGCCGTCCATGAAGTTAAAGGCGTTGATCCATCCGATGGCCAGCACGTATGCGGCGAACACATAGGGCCAGGAGAGGCGGAAGACGTTGACCTGCCAGAAAAGGAAGGTAACCGCCAGCAAGTGGACCAGGAACCGGAGGATCGACGACATGGGCATCAGATCGTCGAGGAAGCTGACGGCGGCAATCAGCAATATCCCGGCAATCAGCCAGGGCAGGCTGAAGCCGTTGAAAACCGACCACAGCAGGGCTGCCAAGGGAAAGATGATCCCTCCGCCCCTGACGGTTACCCGGGAATGAGAACTCCGCTCGTTGGGATGATCGACGATCCGGAACTTTTCGGCGATGCGGAAATAGACCAGGATGGCAGCAACCAGGAGAATGAGCGTAACGGACCGGGTCAGCAATTGGATTTCCATTGTTATCAGGTGAAGTTTAGGATTTCATTCCATAATAAATATTCTCCGGATTTTGCCGGGGCTCCCAAATCTACTCCAAAATTTTGAATTCCATTATGATATCAATTCTCCTGCCCAAAGTCTTTCCAAAAAAAACTTCCAGGGCATGAAAAATGAAATGTTCAAATGCCTTTCCGAAAACTTCATTCCCCGGTTTCACCTTTCCCTTTTTTAAAAGGTAATTGGCAAAACCTACATCGAAATAATAAAACTTAGGAGAGTGGATAATCCTTCTTTAGGGATTCTTCTGAAATGAGGGAAGAAATCTTCCTGTAAGTGAATCCTCCAGTATTTCAAAATAAGATTTAAAAGACACAAGAATAACAGAACCGATTTTCTAAATCTCAAATTGATTGTCAGTGAAGTTTACCGAAGCTTTGAAGCGTTTTCCTCAGGCCTTCTACGGAAGTGACCGGCAGTTTTTCGATTCCCAGGGCTACTTTGATTTTGGCATTGGAGACCCGGTAGGTTTCGGTAAGTTTTTTCAGCCGCTCGCTGTTCAGCGGAAGGCGCAGGAAGTCGCCGCTCCGGGCAACGGCCCGGATGAAACCTTCGGGCACGCGCCATATCCGCGGTTTCCGGTGAAGGGAGGAAGCGATCAGGCCGATGATCTCATTGGTAGAGACCGGTTCATCGTCAGCCAGGTTATAGATCCCGGTTGGTATGTCACCTTCAAGTAACCTGCGCATTACAAATGCGCAGTTCTCCATGGAAGTAAAGGAGCGCTGGTTTTCGAAAGCCCCCAGCGGCCAGGGAATTCCCTTGACCACCGCCCGGTAGAGGAGGTTGAGGTTTCCCTTGTTACCCGGACCGTGGATCATCGCCGGACGCAACACATAAACGGATTGCGGAAGGGGGATTGAGAAAGGAGAATTGAGAAAGGAGGATTGAGAAAGGCGGATTTCGGAAGGTGGACTGAAGTCATTCACTCTACTTAAAATAAACCGTTCCGCCTCCAACTTCGACCTTCCGTAAGCTGTCAGGGGTTCCGGTGTATCCTCTTCCGTCAACCATTCCCCGCGGACCGTATCAGCCACCGCTTTGACCGAACTGAAGAAGATAAATTTCCGGGCCGTTGAATGCAGAAAATAATCAAAGATCTTTTGCGTCAGGCCGGTATTAACCTCGAAATATTCCTCATCGCGCGCAATCCTGGCCGTGTCGTGTGCCTTTCCCGCCAGGTGGATAATCGCATCGACCGGGGGAATCCTGTCAAGCGCGTCCCATGAGAAAAAATCTTCCGGAGGATATTTCCCCGGACTGCCAACATCGAGCCCCACCAGGTGAAAATCCCCCTTCAGCGCCTCAAACAGGTTCGTTCCCACAAATCCGTTGGCCCCGGTGATCAGAACTGTTGTTTTCAGGTTCGAGAAGTATAAAATATGATCAATGACTTAGATACCACTCCGTCAACCGCCTGACTCCCTCATCGATCTCCACCCGGTGATGCCATCCCAGGGCGTGCAATTTCGATGGATCGGTAAGCTTCCGCATGGTCCCGTCGGGTTTTGAAGCGTCGAAAGCCAGGTTTCCCCGGAAGCCGGTAACCTCTTTCACCAGGAAGGCCAGCTCCCTGATGGAGATCTCCTTTCCGGTGCCGATGTTGAGGTGGACATTGCGAATTTCACCTTTTCCGGGGGAAGAGAGGCGGACCATCTCCCGGAAGCTCACATTTTCCAAGACAAAAACGCAGGCGTCGGCCATGTCTTCGCTCCAGAGGAATTCCCGCAGAGGCTGGCCGGTTCCCCACACCTCCACAGATACCCTTTGTGTTCCTTTGTGCCCTTCTCCGTGTCTTGGCGGATTATTTTTAATTCCATACCTGGAAAGCACATTCAATATGTCTTCAACCGGACGATCTCCGATTACCCCCTCGACAGCCCTTTTATCCAGATCGGCCCTGATGGCATCCCAATCCCCCTCTTCGAGCCATTTCGCCAGGAGGATCCTGCGGATGAGCGCCGGCAGCACGTGCGCCTTCTCCAGGTCGAAATTATCGTTCGGACCATAGAGGTTGGTGGGCATCACCGCGATGAAGTCGGTGCCATACTGGAGGTTATAGCTCTCGCAGAGTTTAAGTCCGGCGATTTTGGCGATGGCGTAGGGTTCGTTGGTATATTCGAGCTGACCGGACAGAAGGTACTCCTCCTTCATGGGCTGGGGCGCTTCGCGCGGGTAGATGCACGTGGATCCCAGGAAGAGCAACTTTTTCACCCCGTGGAGGTACGCCTGGTGGATAACGTTGTTCTGGATCTGCAGGTTTTCGTAAATGAACTGCCCGCGGTAGGTGTTGTTGGCCACGATGCCCCCCACACGGGCGGCCGCCAGCACGACATAGTCGGGTTTCTCTTCCGCGAAGAACAGTCCTGTGGCCTGCTGGTCCAGCAGGTTCAGTTCTTCGATGGTGCGGCCTGTCAGATGGGTATAGCCTTTGGATAGCAGGTTGTTCCAAATCGCCGACCCGACCAGTCCTGTATGTCCCGCGATGTAAATCTTCGTCGTTTTTTCCATGGCAGCAATTTATTCGAAATAGTTAAGGGTCCGGTAGCCCCCTTCCCTGAGCCAGGCATCCTTTTTCATCAGGCGGATGTCACTCTCCATCATATCGCTGATGAGCATGGGCAGGGTGTACCGTGGTTCCCATCCCAGCTTCCGGCGGGCTTTGGTATTGTCACCGATAAGTAGGTCCACTTCGGTGGGCCGAAAGTAGGAGGTGTCGACAGCCACGATGTAAGGCGGAGAGAGGGAGGGACTGAGAGACGGAGAGATGGAGGGACTGAGAGACGGAGGGAGGGAGGGACTGAGAGACGGAGAGAGGGAGGGTCCCGGGGATTTGGAGATGCGGGAAAGGATTCCCGGAATAAATTTCTCCCCCACCCTTTCGGCGAATCGTTTTTCGTCAATGCCCACCAGATACCCCTTTTCTTCTGTCCCTTCTCCCCGGAAGGCTACTTCGAGGCCGATTTCGGCGGCCGCCATACAGATAAAGTCGCGGATGGTGGTGGTGATTCCCGTTGCGATGACGTAGTCGTCAGGTTCATCCTGCTGGAGGATCAGGTACATGGCTCTTACATAGTCCTTGGCATGGCCCCAGTCCCGCTGGCTGGAAAGGTTACCGATGTAAAAGACCTCCTGCATGCCCAGGGCGATGCGGCTCAGGGCGCGGGTCACCTTGCGGGTGACGAAGGTCTCTCCCCGGATGGGCGACTCGTGGTTGAAGAGGATCCCGTTGCTGGCGTGCATGCCGTAGGCTTCCCGGTAGTTAACGGTGATCCAGTAAGCAAAGAGCTTGGCCACCCCGTAGGGCGAACGCGGATAGAAGGGCGTCTTTTCGCTCTGGGGCACCTCCTGCACCAGACCGTACAGTTCGCTCGTGGAAGCCTGGTAAATGCGGGTTTTGCGGATGAGTCCCAGGAGTCTTACGGCCTCGAGGAGGCGGAGGACCCCCACTCCGTCGGCATTGGCCACATATTCGGGCGTGTCAAAGCTCACTTTTACGTGGCTCATGGCCGCAAGGTTGTAGATCTCGTCGGGCTGCACCTCCTGGATGATGCGGGTGAGGTTCATCGAGTCGGTGAGGTCGCCGTAGTGGAGCACAAAGTTGCGGTTCTCCACGTGCGGATCCTGGTAGATATGGTCGATACGTTCGGTGTTGAAGAGTGACGACCGCCGTTTTAACCCATGGACGACATATCCCTTTTTCAGGAGGTACTCACTCAGGTACGCCCCGTCCTGCCCGGTTACCCCGGTGATCAATGCTGTTTTATTTGTCATAATAAGATTAAAATGAGTTCTCTACAATCTCTTCTTGATTGCATTAAAAGCATACGAATTAAAATAATAAAGAGATCTTAATAGATTAAACTTTTCAATTGTACGGTATGTTTTCCAAATATGTTTAGCAGACCTTAATTTGTTTGATGAAAGAGAGTTTTTCTGTACTCTGTATTGAGTCAAAACCTCAGTAAGACCAAACATGGTATATCCTTTTCTGAATACATCCAGCCAGAAAGGGAAATCCTCCGCAACAGGCATTTTTCGAAACTCAACACCCTTGAGTAATTCACGCATAATAACCGTTGAAGAGAACCCAATATTGGTATTTCTTAAGTATTTATTGAAGTCCATAACAGGTTGTGCATGAATAGCCTTACCAAGAGAATTTCCAGATTCATCAATTAGTTCATAAGAAGTACTTGAAATCCATGCATTCTTTTCTTTCATAAACTGAAGTTGATGTTCTAGTTTTTCAGGCATCCAAATATCGTCGCTATCAAGGAAAGCGATCAGATCACCCTTTGCTGAAGCGATACCCAGGTTTCTTGGGATTGAAGGACCTCCGGAATTTTCATCATTAATAATTAGGCCGATTCTTGGATCTTCTTTTACAAATGAGTTGATAATTTCTACCGAGTGGTCAGTGGAACAATCATCAATCACGATGGCTTCCCAGTTTTCGTATGTTTGACCTAAAACAGAATTCAGAGTTTCCCTGATTCTCTCACCGGCATTGTAACAAGGGATAATGATAGATACCTGACTATGCATTGCTATTGATTTGAGAAGCTAATTTTTGAGAAGCTAATTTTTCATAAGCATTTATGAGTTTAATTTCCTCATTTTGCCAATTATAGAGATTTCTAACTGCCTTTCTTCCATTTTGCCCCATTGTTTCCGCCACTGCTGGATGCGAGACAAAAAATTCTATTGCATGAGCAATTTCAAGAGAATTAAAAGGATCTACACAATACCCGCAATTGTTACCTAGCACAATCGATTCCCAAAGTGGAATATTTGATGCAATAACTGGTATGCCTGCACTCATATATTCAAACATCTTAACTGGCAATGCATCCATATGATTACATGTGGGATGTAAAACAACCAATCCGGCAATGGATTTTGACAAAATTTCCTTTATAGCCATCCTATTTAAAAATCCCTTATATTCAGTTAGTTTCCACCCTTCGAGCGATTTGACTTTCTTCTCAAAAGAAGTTTCTGAGAAAGAACCTCCCAATACAAGCCTTGTATCACTATTCGTTAATGAGATTGCTTTCACCATTTCTTTAATACCTCTGATCGCAGTGAGAGATCCAATATAGCAAACCTGATTTTCTTTCATTTGCCAGTCGTTTGGTTCAGAAGGGAATTCATCAATCATTGGAAAATTTTGAATTTCAATAACATCAGGATTAATTTGCTTCATTTTGTCCCTAATTAGTGTTGTTGAAGTAACAATAAGGTCAAATTTTTTCAAGGCGGATTTCTCATATAACTTATACAATCCAGCAACCAGCATACCCAGTATTCTCCCCAAATAAGGTTTGGTTTTTATTTGTAATGGCACATCTTCATGAGAATCAAAGACAACTATCTTTCCAACCTTTTTTAAGCGAAGACCTATCGGGATTAATTCCGGATCGTGTAGATGATAGATTTCAGCATTCAATTCCAGTGCTTTTGCAAAAATTTTAGTGGTGGTCAGAACAAATCGTTCTATTCGGTTACCACCAATACCAACATCGTATATGTCAATAGAATCCCTCTTCTCATCATTTTTACCATCTGCAACGACTAATGAGACATCCCACCCCTTTCTAGAAAGGGATTTGCACTGTTTCAAAAAAATACGCGTGTCAAATCGCTGATGAACCGAAGTTAGATGGGCAATCTTCATTATAGTTCAACTAAGCTCTTCATAAACTCGAGGATTGTCTTGGATCTTTTATTTAAATCATACCGTTTAGAATGTGCCATGGCATTAGCAGACATTTTTTCACGCAAGGCAGCATTAGTTGCTAGTTTTATGATCGAATTACGGATAGCTGAAACATCCATTGGATTTACCAATATTGAAAACGACGGATCACATTGACTTCTAACCTCTGGAATATCTGATGATATTATCGGAAGGCCACAGGCCATGGCTTCAATTATGGAATTATTGTTGCCTTCATGTAAAGTTGGTAAAACAAACATGTCGGCACAATTAAGCAATTCATGAACACTAAATGCAGGAACTCGCTGTTTAAATACAATCTGATTGCTTATCAAATCAATAGGTCCACCACCAATAAATATTGCTTTTATATTATTTAGTCCTTCAATTGCCATTAGCAATCTATCAGGACCTTTGCTTTCAATGAAATTGCCAGTGAAGGCAATAATTATTTTATCTTGGGGAAAATTAAATTTCTCGCGCAGACTTATCTTATCCAATTTTCTAAATTGTAAGCAATCAACTCCATTGGGAGCAACTATTATTTTTTCCTTTCGAATTTTGAAATTATGAAGCTTTTCTTTAACTTGATCTGAAACGGCAATAAAACCATCCATTCTATTAACAAGATCAATAAATCTACTATAAGTAAACCATTTAACCGTGAGATCAAGTAATTGATTCTCACCAACATCGACAATAACAGGTTTCTGATACTTTTTGATCGCGTCTATTGCCAAAATACCATTACGAATAAATTTACAATAAACAACATCATACATAAGATTATACTTTTTTTCAGTACGTCTTACTGCAGCAACTAGTGCTAAATGAGTTAACGAATAAGTATTATAACTTCCAATTTTTTTAGCACCAAAACTAAAAAATATGGGTCTGTATACATCAGCTTTCTCATGACCATAATAATTTTTGCTCTTAAACAGATCCAAAATACTCTCAGGGGATATTACGGTTACCTGGTGCCCATAGTCAACAAACTTTTGAACAAGTCTATATAAAAAAATCCCACGAGTTATATTCCTAGGTGAAGGGTAGTCAATTGTAATCACTAAAATTCTCATGTGGTTGATTAATAAGCAAGAGAGGTTTCATCCCGCTTCGAGGATGAAAGCAAAACTTCATCAAATAGTGTCTCGTATTCTTGTATTATAGTTGATATTTCAAATGCATGTACTCGATTCTTTGCATTTTCAGCCAATCTACTTCTTAATTCATCATCTTGCAGTAATTCTATTACTCTATCCGCAATATATTTGATATCTCCGACTGGAGTTAGAAAGCCGTCAATTCCATCATGAATTATTTCACGTGGACCAAAATCACAATCAGTCGCAACAGGAGGCACACCACAAGCCATTGCTTCAATTAGTGCATTTGGGAATCCCTCCCAATGGGAAGTTGATAAGAATACATCAGCATTGACAAGGTAAACCCATGGATTATTAACAAAACCATGCAATTTTACAAAATCCTCAACTTGAGATTTTTTGATTTGTTCTCTAATTTCAGATTCCAGTGACCCCTGACCAAGAATTAAAAGTCGTGAAGGAATTACAGATCTGATAATACTAAAAGCACTTATCATATCCTGATAAGCCTTAGGAGGATCTAAACGCCCGATAGCAAGGATTATCTTCTCATGCTCCTGCTTTGTATATGGGGAATTATCTGATTGTCTAATTGCTTTAGTGATGCCTTCAAAGTCAATAGGATTGTAAATGGTGTGAATTATATTACTATTAATCTTAAAATTAATAACTAAATCATTCTTGATACCATCAGAATTTGCTATTATTTTATCAGCTAAGGAGTAAAAGATTTTTACTTCCAGTTTCCTAATAGGCAGAAAAAAACTCTTTGTTTTTATTTTTAACCATGAAATTGTATTTGTTCCTTCGCGAAGAATAATACCTGCTCTAAAACGTGTAAGGAATTTTGCCCTTGATACAGCTATGTTTGATGCGGTGCGAAAACTGACAACCAAGTCAGGATTGAGTTTTTTTATTGCGTTACCCAATTGATAGATACGATATAAGAAATGGATCTTCCCTGTTTTCCAACAAACAATCACCTTCTGAATGTCTGACGGAATCTTTTTATAAAACGCACCCTTTTCAGAATGAAGCAACAGGGTTAACTGGTATTTATTCCTATCCAGATTTTGGAGCAAGTTAAGCATAACTCTTTCAGCCCCTCCACCACCCAGGTCTCCAATATAAAAGAGGATATGTCTATTTAACATTTGAAAATCAATTCGAAAAAATTATTAATTAGTTGATCCTTATAAACTCACTCGTTTTTTATCTCAAGCTGAGCGGGATATTTCCCAGAGGCCAGAACTTGCTCTGAAAAATCCAACGCATAATAAATTTTAGTAGTTCTTCCCGCTTTAATTTCATCCACTTCTTCATATTATAAGCTGTGTCTGCCAGCAGGGTATTGATTTTATCCCCGGCTGTGCCGCTGAGGTAATTTCTTATCATTCTGTTTGCTAGTATTCTTCGCTTTGCGAACAAATCGTAACTGATATTTTAGATTCTTTATTGCCCGTCAATAAGTCCTGGTCAGTTTGATATCTTCCTTCTTTGCGATTCTTTCGCAACCAGGAAAGCTATATCCGGCAACATGGAAAATGAACTGTTTCTCCAGTATTTTGAAACCAGCTTCTTTTCAAAGCACAAAAACCTCCAATACTTCAAAGAACCCTTATCATCAAATCCTTCTGGAACCCTCAAAAAACATCGTTAAGTGCATAGCCAGGGAAGTAGTTCAACAAGGAATAATGGCAGGGGCTTGCCGTGTAAAAACTCCATAACCATCCGGGTCTTCATTTTTGCACTCTTCGCTTTTGCTTTACCATACCTGTAAATTTAAGCTTAAACTGTGCTAACTTTTAATTGGGGTCAATATATCAACTATAAATACACCCTATCTGATGCCAATAGTAAGAGGAACAAGGATATATTAATTTTGCACTTTTCGATATTAAAATAGAAAAATATTTCCACTTAATTCATGTTCATTCAACTCATTCTTTTAAATACTACATCTTTAAACCTAGCTTTTGTTGCTGGAATAAGATAATCCTTTGAAATTGAAATAATCGTCTTAAGATCAATCAATGAATTATTTTTTTTAAAAGAATCACAAGCTTTTAAATCATATATCACCGACATTTCTGCCAAGCTTGCTAACCATATTATTTTTTCTAAAAAGAAAATTCCAGAAGGCGGCACCCTTTTAATTAGTTTAAACAAGGTTTTTATAGCACTCATATTAAATAATCCCAAGTTAGATAACTCATCAGATAAGGCCCTATCTTTTATTTCCTCAAATAGGTCATATCTTATCATTTTGGAATAGGTATGATGCTTTTTAAGGTAATTGTCTGGTGTACCTTTCAGTTGCCCATATTTTAATCCTGTTCTTGCCCAAGGAATATCATCCAATCGTGTATGGAAAAAATCCAAGATAAACCTGTAAATTTTATCGTTTCTTCTGAAAGGACGTATCGACCACAAATAACCGAAAACATCAGGATGTGTAAATACTTGATGGAATGCTGCATTTCTTTCCGTTAATAATTCCATACAAGGATTTAACATTCTACGCCAATAGTGTAGTTGGTAATCAAGTTCATTTTGCATATATTCCTGAGGCCTAGGAAATAATAAATGATAGTGTTTAATGTCATCTATAATTTTTTTGTATTGTTGTACAAAAATCACCTGATCAAAAACATTTCCAATATTTCTAATGTTTTGTTCAATTGGCCTAAGGTTTTCAACTTTAGTACCAGAATATTCCCCTCTTCCTATGCTATCACCATAACTGCCCCCCAAAATAATGTCAATGTTATTTTGATCTCTGACCTGTGGGATTGCATGAAGGTGAATAGGAGAATACTCGCATCCATGCATTGCAGTTTCCGTTAAATTATTTAATAAATCCTTTTCTGTTACAATGAAGTGCTTCCATTTCCAATTCAAGCGAGAAGCAATCTCCTTTGCATAAACAACATCTCGGGTATTACTATTGCCCCAGGTAAAAGCAACTACATTAAGCCCCTTGAGTCTTTTTGTTTTAATTAAATAATCCAATGTTCCAGCGACAATACGGCTGTCCATGCCTCCGCTTAAAAGAATTCCAATGTTTTTCTTATCACCGATATACAATTCAATTTCACAGCAGATCTTTTGAAAAAGATTAGACGCAATTTCGTCCTCAGGAATATCAAGATAGCCATGCTCAGGAACCTTAAAGTATTCCCAGTCAGAATACTCAGCATTCGGCTTCGCCATCCAAGGAACTCGCTGAATTTCTCTAATTAATGTACGATTGGCCAAAATGTAATTTTTATTGAATAGTTCAATTGTGGCAATTGGGTCAATTATACGCTCATTAGACGACTCATTTAAAATTTCCGATATTTTTCTCCGAATTACGAATTTCCCATTTTTTTCAATATAATAAGGATTTACATATCCTAAGTGATTACAATATTTAAACATGGCAATAAAAAAGTGAAAAAAATAACAAAATCAGATTGACTGTAATAACTGTGATTAGGCGGTATTAAATTGTATTTTGTGTGCCTGGCAAAAGTATTAGCATAGAAGCGTAATTTGATTCTTTGATTTGAATTACGTTACAGTCTAGCACCTTTGAGTTAAAGAAAAAAATTCAGGTATATCTGCTCAGTAGTTACAGTTTCTTAACCAAAATGGAATAGATACATGTAATGATAGCACATAACAATAAAAGCTAAAAAGCCAGAAAAGTAGCTGTATATATCTACACTGTTTTTTAGAGTCCTTATCGGGAATATTTCCACAGCACTATAGAACACATAGGAAATTGGGAAATGATCATTTTGATATTATCATCATAATTTCCACATTTTAATTTTTCATTATAAGAATGATTTAATCTCTACCTTTCAGATAGAAGAATTCCTTGCGGTTCTGATAGAATTAAATCGTGATAAAACAATTTCTTTCAGATATAGATATGGGGCTAACTTGAACAATTCACTGACAAAAAATACAATTACGGCCCCGAACAACAGTTGACTAATCATTTTCATCAGATAACCACCAGGTATTAGTTTCCCTATAACAAAGACCAACAATCCGCTACCAATAGCAACCAAAAAAGACGGAAGAATATCAGTTATCTGTTCACTCATGGAGTAATTAATCATTTTGCCAGACCAGTAACTATTAATATAATATGAAATCAATGAATTAACCATCATCCCAACTAACATTACTTTTATGCCCCAAATAATTCCAACAATGATGATGGGTACTGCCAATAGTTTCTTGATAATTTCGATTCTTAAGTACAGGTCTGAACGACCTTGCACCTGAAGAATATTAAGATTAAGAGCCTGAAGAGGATACAACATACCTACAAAACAAAGCATTTGCAAATATACTATTGACGGTCTCCAAGCCTCACCAATTAATGTGATCACCATTGGTTCAGCTATTGCTGCTAATCCGGCAAGAATAACAAAACTAATATATGTAGTACTGGTAATCATTCTTTTATAACCTCCTTTTAGCACGACAGGATTTTCACGCATTTCCGAGAGTATCGGAAATGTTACCCGCGATATTACACTAGTTATCTGTTTTGAAGGCAAGTCGTTAAATGTTTGGGCACGTGTGTAATACCCTAGCTCATTCGCTGAAAAGAATTTTCCGATTACAAGGTAATATATATTTCTGTAAACGGTATCAAAAATGCCACTAATCATTATTTTATTCCCAAACCCAAATAATTCTTTAAAGGATTTTCTACTAAATTCAATCGTTGGTCTCCATCTATTTAATATCCAAAGCAATAGAGATGTTATAAACGAAAAAGATATCATTCGGGCAACAAGACTCCAAACTTCATAACCACGATAGGCCATTACGATTCCAATAATTCCCGATAGAATACTGGATATTATGGTTATTTTAGCCAGAAGTTTAAAGTCAATTCTTTTTACCAAGGTAATTCTCTGAATAATAGTAAGTGAGCGAATTATAAGATCGATACCTACAATACGAACAATAGGTTTAAGCATTGGCTCCTTAAAGAAATCAGCTATTGCTCCGGCAGAAAAGAATAAAATAAGATACAGGATACACCCCATCCCCAGATTATAGTAGAATACAGTGGAAAAATCAACTTGTTTGCAGTCAGTCTTTCTAATCAATGCACTTCCAAGTCCACTTAAAATGAAAGAATTGGAAATCGCAATAAAAACGGTAATCATTCCAATCAGACCATACTCCCTTGGTGCTATTACACGTGCCATTACAATTCCAACGATGAAATGAACAAGCTGCTCAGCAAAACTGTCAATACCACTCCACATGACACCTGTAATCGTTTTTTGTCTAAGATCGACCATGCTAATTTGCTTTAACCATCAATGTGATAAGGATTTAGTTTCTGTATCAGATATTTTCATGGAATAAACAGCACATTTTTCAATTAAGTTTGTTCAGCAGTGTCTGCTTAAATTTTACTAAGATGGATTATCGTTTTTTATTATGCATAAAATCAGTAACTTAAACATCAATCAAACCGTAAAATTTGAGTTTTCCAAATGAAATTGACATGTGACAAATATCCACATAAAGTATTCATTTACAGCGAATTGCTAATCATCATTTTGAATTTTAGTGGATACTACTGACACCAGAACATTTTATCTTGAATCAAATTTGAGATTGACATGGCAAATAAGAGAAACTTTTGTTAAGTTTAGTGTTGGTGGTCATAAGCCCTGTCCAGTCTCCATTCCTTGTTCGCCTGCAAAAGAAGAGTTTAACCTTTATTCCGGAGAGTTCTACTTCAGCCTGCCCGTAATAACAACGCAGACGCCGGCTGTAGCGGATCTCCTTCCTCGATTGAAGAAGCTTCACCAGTTCCCTGGCACTTTTCATCTTACCTTTAAACCGGTACTTCGTTTTGGCCATCTTGATCATACCCAGGAAATGACACCTGGCATGCCTGGATTTGATAAACCGTACGATATCTGTACAAATTGCTAATTGTTAATTGTTAATTGTAATTAAAGCGTTTAACGTGATCAAATGCCTCATTGTAAAAGACCTGCAAGACCTGCATGACCTGCACGACTTGCATGACTTGCATGACAGCGACCGAAAGGAGCAAGCCCTGTGCCCTGCGCCCCTGCGCTTTGAGTCTCCCATTCATCTTCTCCACGCCGCATGCCGCACGCCGCATGCCGCTGGCCGTTCTTTACCTGCGCCCTGTACCCTGAGTCTCTTCGTCTCTTAGTCTCTCAGCCTCCCTGCACCTTCCTGATCTTTTCAGCAAACTCCCGGGATACATAGTTTTCATAACTCATGCATACTTCGGTTGCAAAGTCAACCCCGGCGCTAATGATATCCCTCCACTGGTTGCCGTCCATCAGGGAAAGCCGGTCAACATCCGTATTGTTGATAAACATGGCGGCCATCATCCCGGCATTGAAATTATCCCCTGCTCCTATCGTGCTTACCGGTGTTATTTCCTTAACAGGAAACTTGCCCCTAAAAGCTTCTGTCCTGACATAAACTCCTTCAGCACTGGCTGTATAAACCAGACACTTACAATAAGGTCTGATTGCATCCCAGGCTTCATCGGGAGTTGATGCTCCGAATATATTTTCAAAATCCTCGTCGGAACCCCTTACCAGACTAGCCATCGACATGTTCTCGATGATCAGGGGTTTCAAACGATCCAGCTCATGCCTGTGCGCGCTCCTGAAATTCGGATCATATATCACTATAGATCCGCTGTTGCAGGCCTGACTTATGAATCCGGTGAATTTTCCCCGTATCTCGGCAGTAATCGCATATATCGACCCGAATAACACAATATCATTCCTCGATGCTTCGGGCATATCCGTGTCAAGCCTGTTTGCCGGATAATCTTCATAGAAGGTGTAGGTCGCGTCATTCCTCTCATCAAGAAATGCAAGGGCAAGCTTGGTTTTGCCGTCGGAATAATGATGAACATGGGATGTGTCGACACCGTTTGAATGCAGGAAGGAATCGATGTGACTTCCTACATTGTCATCGGCGTATTCACTGATAAAATATACCGGAAGACCTGCCCTCCCGAGCGACACCAGGCTGTTGAGCATCGCTCCCCCGGGCTTTGCAGCCTGAGGCTGCCCGTTCTTGAAAATAATGTCGAGTACCGTCTCGCCTGTACCGAATATCTTTCGCATAATCTTTGATGGTTAAGTGTTTACAATATAAAATCCCCCGTGTGCCGGTTAGTGAATATACAAATAAAACAAGCATGTCGGTTTAACATGCTCCGTTATGATTATAATATATATTTTTATCGAAACAAATAACAGTTGAATATGAAAGCAATGGTACTCACCGGGATCAGGCAGATGGAAATGCGCGAGGTTCCCGACCCGGTTCTCAGTGATCCGCGCGATGTGAAGATCAAACTTCTTGTCCTGGGAATTTGCGGATCGGACATCCACTACTATGTCTCAGGAAGGATAGGATCGCAGGTGGTCAGTTATCCTTTTACTGTCGGTCACGAATCCGCGGGAGTTGTTGTTGAAACAGGAAAAGCCGTTACAAGGGTAAAAGAGGGCGATATAATAGCTGTTGAACCGGCAATGTGGTGCGGAAACTGCGACCAGTGCCTTGCCGGAAGGCATCATACATGCCGCAGGCTTAAATTTCTTGGATGTCCCGGGCAAGCTGAAGGCGCCCTGTCGGAATACATCGTCATGCCCGAAAACAGCTGCTTCCCTCTCCCTGCAAACCTTAATCCCGACCATGGTGCAATCTCCGAGCCGCTTTCCATCGGACTGTACTCGGTAAAAAAAGCAGGAGATATAAGAAATTCGGATATTGCCATCCTTGGATACGGCCCTATCGGGATGAGCGTCATGCTGGCAGCTAAAACAAGGGACGCAGCTTCAATAAACGTAACTGATAAGATAGAAAGCAGACTTGCCATAGCAGAAAAGGAGAAGGCCTCATATACAGGTAATCCGTTGAAGAATGATATAGTTCAGGAAATACTCCGTTCCAAACCTTTGGGAATAGATGTCGTATTTGAGTGCTGCGGGCAGCAGGAAGCCGTTGATCAGGCCTGTGAAATCCTTAAACCCGGCGGACGCCTGATCATAGTAGGTATTCCGGAATTTGACAGCTGGAAACTGGATGTTGACAAAACGAGACGGAAAGAATTTACCATTCAGTTCATCAGGAGACAGTTGAACTGCGTTGACGATTCAATCCGCCTGATGTCGGAGGGCACTATCGATGTAAGCAATATGATCACCCACCGCTTCCCCTTTGAAAGGACAAAGGAGGCCTTCGATCTAGTGAACGGATATCATGACGGTGTGATGAAGGCCATGATTTACTTTTGATATCGAAATTTGCTACTTTTATCTGAACAATCAAAACCTGTCAGCCCATGAAGAAAAAATCCATCCTTGCCGCGATTATGCTAATGGCTTTCATTGCCTCCGCGGCACAGAATGTCGGTTCAAGCCCCGATTACATTAAAGCCCTGACAGCTGAATGGAAGGGAGAACGTTTCGCCGACGGAAGGCCGAAGGTTCCGGACGCCATCCTCGAGCGGCTGAAAAACATATCGATAGAGGAAGCCTGGGGAGTCCTGCGCAACAGAGGCTATAACAACCAGTTTGAAGGAGACTGGCAGGTGATTCATCCCGACGAAGCCATGACAGGACGGGTGGTTACTGCCCAGTATATGCCCCTGCGGCCCGATCTGGAAAAATACATAAAGGAAAAGGGAAAGGCTGAAAACAGGGCCCAGCAGGGCGGAACTAACTCCTGGCCTATCGATGTCCTGATCGAGGGGGATGTGTATGTCGCCGACAGCTACGGTAAAATAATCGACGGGACTCTTATCGGCGATAACCTTGGAAATTCCATATATGCTAAATCTAAGAGAGGAGTGATCTTTTACGGATCGGTAAGAGACCAGGAAGGACTCGAGGAGATAAAGGGATTCAACGGCTGGATCAAGGGCAGCGATCCTTCATTCATAAGCCAGATGAGCCTGGTGTCAATAAATGCTCCCATCCGCGTCGGAAGAGCCGTTGTACTGCCGGGAGATGTGGTTCTCGCCAAGAAATTCGGAGTGATATTCATTCCCTCACATATTGTTGAAGAACTGGTTATAACAGCCGAGGTAACCGCTCTGAGGGATGAGTTCGGCCACCTTCGCCTGAGGGAAGGAAAATACAAACCCGGACAAATAGACAGCCAGTGGACCGAGGAAATAAAAAAGGACTTTATGAACTGGCTCAATAATTACCCCGGTAAACTGCCAATGACAAAAAGCGAACTCGACGACTACTTCAAGGAAAGGAATTGGTGAATCGGGCGGCGGGTGGATAGCGGCACGCGGATCGAGGTTCAAAAGAGTTGAAAGTTGAAAGTAAAAAGTTGAAAGTGAAGCGTTTAGAGTTTAGGGTTTTGGAAAGTCAGATCAGAAAACGGAAACGGCAAAACAACAATGTCGCCTTTTACAAATCTTTCCATGCCTCGTCTTCTTCAGGTAACAGCCAGTCTTTGATCAACACTTTTTCACTGGCAAAATGGGTCATAACTTTATCGTTTTCCGGCATTTGTCTTGTCTCTTTTTTTAAAACCTCTGTCAACATTAGTTTTTCTTTGTAAGGCAACTGCTTTACAAGGTCAACAAGCTGGTTAAAATTGAGCGGTAAGTTTATATTCAAATCTGCAGCTTTCATCATAATATAATTTTGATTTAAAGGTCGAATCAATCATTTTTAAGAATCATAAGCCACTCTTGTCTTGATGGCTTTGGCTAAATCTGTCTGAGAGCAACTTATTGTTTTTCTCAATTGAGACTTCCTCCACCAATTTTAAGCATTATCGTACCTTATTGTTTATGATAATGCATTTGTTTTGCAAATATACGGTAAAATAACACAATGTTAACTCAGTTATTTGTTTGTCATATAGTTAAATTTATACTGTCCTGTATCTGATAATACACAAGACAAAAACTCAGAACATCTTTTAAATTTTCCTATATCGTTGTTATAAAACAAGTTGGCAGCCGGTGCCTGACTGTAACCGGCATGCCGTTCTTTCGCCCCCCGCTTTTGCGGGGCAGGCTCTTCAGGGCTTTACATCACAGGGGGCATCCAGCCTCCGGTTGCACCGGAGGTTATTAAAATTGAACCGCTTCACGGTTTCTTCCTTTAACCGCTATCGCGGTTTACCATACCAGTAACATATCTGCTATAAATCTATGTCGTGAATTCTCATTAAAAGCACTTTCCTGGTTTCTTCCCCGACATCGACAATCAGTATTAATTCCCTTTCAGAGTAACACATAATCTATCGCCTATAATACATTATACATTATAAGTCTTGCATGTCGTGCAAGTCGTGCAGGTCGTGTAAGTTGTTCGTGTAGTGTTGGTTATGTGACTCGTGCTGGATATGTGGTTAGTGCCATAACGGATAATTGTTAATTGTTCATTGATAATTGCAAATTGTTTTCACATCGCCTATAATACATAATACATAATACATAATACATTGTCTTGCGGTCTCTTCCTATGTGGCTGACTGTCAGAAATATATCCCGAAACATGTTATAACATTGTTATAACGGAACGGTACACGGTTAAAAGTAGAAAGTTAAAAGTTAAAAGTTGAAAGAACGGCTAGCATCGGGATTGAAAGTTCGAAGTTCGGGGTTCAAGGTTCAAAGTTGTTAACGAATTAACCCCCTTGTATTAGGGTTTAGGGTTTAGCGTTTAGTTAAGGGTTTAGTGCAGTCAAATGTCTCATTGTAAAAGACTTGCAAGACCTGCACGACTTGCAAGACCTGCAAGACCTGTCCCTGCCCCCTGTGCCCCGTGCCCTGTGCCCTGAGCCCTGTGCCCTGAGCCCTGAGCTAATTGCCTGAATCTTGATTTTTTAATTATAATTCTTAATTTTAAAAACTACTTCTTATATCATAGCCTTAACATCAAAATCCTATACCGATGAAAGAAATAATCCGTACTATCAGGGAACAGAACAGCCGGATGGAAAATGCCGGTACCGGCGTAAAGCATGAAGAAAAAAGAAAATTATCCGGCCGTCGCGATTTTATTAAAAAGAGCGCCCTGGGTGGAATCGCCCTCGGCGGATTGATGCACCTTTCTATCGAGGACACGATAGCCCAGACTACCTCGAAGGTAAACCGCGCTTCCAGTCCATCCGATCTTAAAATAACCGATATGAGGGTTGCAGTTGTCGGAAACGTCGGACGAACGGCAATAATCCGAATCGACACCAACCAGGGGATATACGGCCTCGGGGAAGTACGGGACGCGGCAGATGAACGGTATGCACTGATGCTAAAGAGCAGAATACTTGGCCTTAATCCCTGCAACGTTGAAATGATATTCAAGATAATCAGGCAGTACGGATATCATGGTCGCCAGGGAGGAGGTGTGTGCGCCGTGGAAATGGCACTGTGGGATCTCTGCGGTAAAGCATACGGCGTCCCTGCATGGCAGCTCCTCGGCGGTAGGTACAGGGATAAAATACGTTTGTATGCCGATACTCCCGGAGCCAATGACCCTGCCGCTTTCGCCGCGACTATGAAAAGAAGGGTTGAAGAACAGGGCTTTACATGGCTCAAAATGGACCTTGGTATCCATCTTGTTGCCAAACAGCCCGACTCGCTTGTAAACAACAAGTTCTGGGATGGCGCCGTGGGCCAGTACGACCTAAGGGACTACATGGGCTACGGAAATACCCTCCATCCTTTTACACAGGTGCAGATAACTGACAAGGGACTGGAAGGACTTGCAGAATACGTCGAACAGGTAAGAAATGCAGTGGGCTACGAAATGCCTCTCTGTGCCGACCATTTCGGACACTTCGACATTAATAACTCTATCCGCTTCGGCAGGGCAATGGAAAAATACAGGCTTGCATGGCTCGAGGATATGGTCCCATGGTTTTATACCGAACAGTGGCGAACGCTTTCCGACGCGCTGGAAACACCCACTTGCACCGGCGAAGATATCTACTTGCTCAACGGAGGTTTCAAACCGCTTCTCGATGCACGCGCCGTTGATATTATCCACCCCGACCTTGCAACTTCGGGAGGACTTCTTGAGACAAAACGTATCGGCGACTATGCCGAGGAATGCGGCGTGGCTATGGCCATGCACATGGCAGGAACACCGGTATGCTTCATGGCAAATGTACACTGCGCCGCTGCCACACAGAACTTCCTGGCACTGGAGCATCACAGCGTAGATACCCCCTGGTGGGAAAACCTGGTTAAGATGACCGGATCACAGCCCATGGTTACAAAAGGCTTCGCTAACGTTCCCCTCGATTCCCCGGGTCTGGGCATCGAACTGAACGAGGAAGAAGTGAAAAAACGTCTTCATCCCAGGGCAAAGGGTTTCTTTGAACCTACACCGGAATGGGATGACAAGCGTTCGCACGACAGGCTCTGGAGTTAGCGCACTACCCTGCCCGACGAATCTCCTTTCATCAACTGCTCGACCTCTGCAACGGAAACGAGGTTGAAATCCCCGTGTATCGTGTGCTTCAGGCACGACGCGGCAACCGCGAACTGCAACGCCTTCAGGTCATCACCCTGATAGGCGTTCAGACCGTAAATAAGTCCACCCATGAATGAATCGCCTCCGCCAACCCTGTCCACTATGTGGGTTATCTGGTAAACAGGCGCTTCATATAGTGTCGTACCGTCAAACAGAACTCCCGACCAGCTGTTGTGATCGGCATTTATTGATCCGCGAAGGGTGATAATCACCTTTTTTGCATTCGGGAAGCGCTGCATCAGCTGCCTGCACACCGACTCATATTCGGAAGCATTGACCCTGCCTCCCTCAACATCAGCCGAATCGGGCTTTATACCGAAAACCTTTTCCGCATCTTCCTCATTTCCCAGGATAATGTCACATTCCGCAACAAGCTCAGGCATCACTTCACCCGCCTTTTTGCCCCACTTCCACAGGTTCTTCCTGTAATTGAGGTCGCATGATACGGTAATCCCCTTTTTTCGTGCTGTAAGGATTGCCGTGAGGCACTCAGCCGCGGCACCCTCTGAAACAGCAGGCGTTATGCCGGTCCAGTGAAACCACCCTGCTCCTTCAAAAACCTTCTCCCAGTCGATCATCCCTGGCTCAATCTCGGCAATAGAGGAATGGGCACGGTCGTAAATCACCTTGCTTGGCCTGGCTACCGAACCCGTCTCAAGAAAATAAATTCCGACCCTCTTCCCTCCCCTGATGATGTGGGAAGTCCCAACCTTGTGTCTTCGCAGTTCAGCAATTGCAGCTTCAGCTATATCATTCTCCGGCAGACGGGTTACGAACTCCGTATCCATCCCGTAATTCGCCAAAGACACCGCCACATTCGCCTCTCCTCCGCCAAATGATGCACAGTACGATTCAGCCTGGGTAAAGCGCAGATGCAAAGGTGTGGCTAACCTTAACATGATCTCTCCAAACGTAATTATTTTCATCGTCTCAGTAATTATATACCTTCAAAATGTCCGGTCGTGATGCCGGAACCATAACAGGCTTAGTCCTTTACCGGTTTCCCCCTCCACCAGTTGGCCAGAACCGATCCGGTGATATTCATCAGCGGTCCGAATATGGCCGGGGCAAGACCAACAGTGGCAAGCTTCCCCATCTGGTTCGCGAGCCCCGATGCCAGGCCCCCGTTCTGCATACCTACCTCGAAAGCAATGGTCCGCCTGTCCCTTTCAGGCATCCTCAGCAGCCAGGCCA
>Ga0208195_1001166_pt1 | contig 30023 bp, 24 predicted proteins | sample AD_UKC077_MetaG_FD_184441 | JGI IMG/M metagenome (GOLD analysis project Ga0208195, IMG submission 184441) | Active sludge microbial communities of municipal wastewater-treating anaerobic digesters from USA - AD_UKC077_MetaG (SPAdes) (version 2) | ecosystem: Engineered > Bioreactor > Anaerobic >... | reverse complement strand
CTACTATTTTTTCTATTTTAAATAAAGCATGGTCTATTTTTTCTAATCTATTGCTAATCTCTATATCTGCAAAAGTCATATAATTTCTATTCATTTCTTATCTCCTTGTGGTTTATTAAATACCAATATAAAGATCCTAACTTATTTGTCAAGAGATATTTACATTAATTTTATGCCTTTTTTTAAAAAGATTTCTTGAGAAAATATAGTTGACTATGCAACACCCTCAATAGGGAATATTCGGGCGCAGACCCTGTTTTTATCGATGAAGACATATTTAAAACAATAATCCCATTAGTTGCCGCAGGTGATGAAAAGGACAGACCAAGTGAATACTCCGAGCCTTTTAGGGAGCATACTGTGAAAGAAAAACTGCTTGATTATTGCGTCACACCACGATCGCGTAATGAGATGCAAGAGTATTTAGGGTATAAAAATAGGGATCAATTTAGAAACAAAGTACTAAGCCCTTTAGTAAAAGAAGGACTCTTAAAGCTTACCTTACCAGCAAAACCAACAAGCCCAAGCCAACAATATTATTCTGTGAAAAGGTAGTCTCGTACTATCAAGCAATTAATTTTACCAAGCAGCTCTGATAGCGGGATTGGGTGTGTAATGCAATGCCTCATCATGTATTTTTTTGGGGTATCTTAAAAAAAATACAAATAATTGTTTGACAGATGACTCTTTATCTGCTATATATAACTGCAACAAAAAAAGGGAGGATATATTGTGCAATGTATTAAATGTGGCAGTGAAAATGTTGTTATGCAAGCAATAACTGATATTAAGACAAAGCATCGTGGCTGTGGAGGTTGGCTCTTGTGGATTCTCCTTGCACTCTGTACAGCAGGGATAATTCTTATTATACCACTTATAACCAATAGCAAAACCAAATCAGAAACACATACTGAAGCTATATGTCAAAATTGCGGACATAGATGGAGAGTATAGGGGAAGAGTATATATTTATGCTGCTGTAGAAGCAATTATCCTTTACCGGTTCTCGCTTCGCTGCGGGTGAGGAGCTTTTCTCCGAAAAGGAGAGGTGCTTTCAGCGAAAGGTGAGTTAAAAAATCTATCGATTTTTGTTAGGCTGTAGGTAATTCCACTGCGTGAAATGGATTGATTGTTTTTTGGCGCGTCCGAGACGGATGCGCCAGTATTTAATAGACTAATAATAAGCAATATTTACCAAGCTTACTAAGCCGCTCTGCGAGTAGTATTGGATACTCCAAGAACCTTGCATTACAGCCTTTGTTTGGTGAGATCTTTATTTTAAGTTAGTGCTTAGCAGCTTTCTTATTTCTTTATTGACAAAAAGTATTTCTCTGCCTACTTTTTCACTTGTTAGTATTGTTGGTTCTAACTGCTTCAGGTATTGAGAGGCAATATTTCTTGAGGCAATTCCGTTATTTACTAAGTCAGATATTTTTGTGTACATATTTGAATATAGCAGCTCTACAAGCTCCCTTGAGTAGATTTTTGGATAATTTGCTTTCATCATGTCGATGCTTTTTTCAATTGAATCTATAATTTTGTAGCTTATATCGAGAGTATTCAATGCGGTTTCTTCAATTCCTGCTAAGATGAATATTATCCAATCATCCCATGTATTATTATATGTTACATTTCTGAGTAGGCGATAATACTCAGATTTGTTTTTTATAATAAAGCTACTGAGATAGAGAAAAGGTTCATTTAAAATGCCTTTTAAAACCAAATAGAGCATATTTATAACTCTGCCTGTTCTGCCATTGCCATCGTAAAATGGATGAATAGCCTCGAATTGATAGTGCTGGATTGCGAGCTTTATTAGTGGGTCAATTTCATCGGTATCATCGTTTAAAAAGGCTTCATAGTTCTTCATCAAGCGAATAATATCATCCACATTATCAGGTGGGGTAAACAAGATTTCATCATTATTTGCTCTTTTCAAAACAGTTCCAGGCAACTTTCTAAAGCCAGCACTATTGTCTTCGATGATCTCCTGAATCTTGATAATCATGTTGTTTGTGATCATTTGCTTATCTTTGATCATCTCATAACCTGTATAAAGCGCTTGACGATATTTCAAAACTTCTTTTGCTTGGGGGGTAGCCTTATAATCTTTAATGGAAATAGCTCTGTATAAATCGTCATGAGAAGTAATGATGTTTTCAATCTCAGAGCTGTCTTTTGCCTCTTGAAGAAGTATTAAGTTGAGAAGAATCGATATATTTGGCAAGTTTCGAGCATAACCCTTCAATTCAGCAAGAGCCTTATGAGTCTTTATTAATTGTTTGTTAATGTGTTCGCTATTGAAAGAATAATCAGGAGGCAATAATGGCAGTGAGTTATGTGCTTGGTCTGGCTTGATTTTTTTCATTTCTACCTCTACTCTATAATTAAACTTGACAATATTACAAAATTGATTATATGTCAATAAATAATTCTAAATTTAAATAATCTATTGAAAAGGAATCAGTTACAGCCTCTCTAATTCTGCTAAGAGCCTCTTCTTTAAAAACAACACATGCACTAAAAATGAGAAAATCAGTGCATATATTAGAAACATGCGCTAAGGTAGTGCATGCTTAGAACTGAGAGCTGAGTTGGCGGGTAATTTTACTGCGTGAAATTGAGTATTTACTTTGTGTGCCATGGAACTGTTTGTCAAAGGCTTTAAATCCTAAGTGTATTACAGTGTGTTGCCGTGTGTTGTTAAATAAAAGAAATGTTTGCTTTGGTCTGTATGTCATGGAACAGTATTGCAAGTGCTTTAAAAAGTGTGTTGTAGTGCGTTGTTTAAAAAAGAAATGTAAAGTTAGTGATTGCATGATATGGAACAGTTTGTCTAAAACTTTAAACCCCAAGTGAGTTGAAGTGCGTTGAAGTGTGTTGTTTAAAAAAGAAATGTATTGCCTCTGTATGTAGGATATGGAACTGTTTGTCTAAAGCTTTAAACCCCAAGTGAGTTGAAGTGCGTTGAAGTGTGTTGTTTAAAAAAGAAATGTATTGCCTCTGTATGTAGGATATGGAACTGTTTGTCTAAAGCTTTAAACCCCAAGTGAGTTGAAGTGTGTTGCCGTGTGTTGTTTAAAAAAGAAATGTATTGCCTCAGTTTGTAGGATATGGAACTGTATTGCAAGTGCTTTAAAAAGTGTGTTGTCGTGTGTTGTTTAAAAAAGAAATGTATTGCCTCTGTATGTAGGATATGGAACTGTTTGTCTAAAGCTTTAAACCCCAAGTGAGTTGAAGTGTGTTGCCGTGTGTTGTTAAATAAAAGAAATGTTTGCTTTGGTCTGTATGCCATGGAACAGTATTGCAAGTGCTTTAAAAAGTGTGTTGTAGTGCGTTGTTTAAAAAAGAAATGTAAAGTTAGAGATTGCATGATATGGAACAGTTTGTCTAAAGCTTAAACCCCAAGTGAGTTGAAGTGTGTTGCCGTGTGTTGTTTAAAAAAGAAATGTATTGCCTCTGTATGTAGGATATGGAACTGTTTGTCTAAAGCTTTAAACCCCAAGTGAGTTGAAGTGTGTTGCCGTGCGTTGTTAAATAAAAGAAATGTTTGCTTTGGTCTGTATGCCATGGAACAGTATTGCAAGTGCTTTAAAAAGTGTGTTGTAGTGCGTTGTTAAAAAAAGAAATGTAAAGTTGTGATTGCATGATATGGAACAGTTTGTCTAAAACTTTAAACCCCAAGTGAGTTGAAGTGCGTTGAAGTGTGTTGTTTAAAAAAGAAATGTATTGCCTCTGTTTGTAGGATATGGAACTGTTTGTGTATTGTTTCCGTGTGTCGCCGTGCATTGTAAAAAAAATCACCTCCAAACTCGCTTGTAGTAGGCATCAGCTGATTTGGGTGAAAATAGTTTTCGAAAAACCCCATTTTGTGTACCCTATATATATAGAGGGATATGAGAACTGAGAACCGAGAGCTGAGTTGACGGGTAATATCACTTCGTGAAATTGGATGAAGGAATCTTGTTTAACTGATCGCAGGCAGTCAGAGGTTGGTATACAAATTTATGCTGTCGTACGGACTTTGTCATTTCGTCATTCATTATTCAACTCATTTTTTCTTTTTGTATTGAAAAATACGCTTTTTAAAGAAAAATATGGAAATATTGCTGATTATATGCATAAAGTTGTAAAAAGCAAAAAAAAAGATAGACAATTTATAGACAAATGTTTTTTTGGTATTTATAAGAGAAATATTAATTTTAAAGTGAGGTTTTGTGAATAATAAAGACTTTTTGTTTGAGCTTGGCACAGAAGAAATACCAGCAGGATATATTGGAAACGCTGTACAGAAGCTGGAAGAGGTCATTACACAGGCTCTCAGTGAATATAAATTAAGCTATGAAAAAATAGATAAATATTCTACGCCACGGCGGATGGCGATTATGATAAAAGCACTGCAAACGCGACAAACTGATGAGATTATCGAAAAAGTTGGTCCAGCGAAGAAGATTGCCGTTGATGCAGAGGGTAATTTGACCAAACCTGGTATGGGCTTTGTGCAAGGAGCGAAAGCAAGCCAAGATGATGTGTTTTTTAAAGAGACACCAAAGGGTGAGTATATCGCTGTACGCATGGAGATCAAAGGTAAAAGTGCAGAAGAATTATTGCCAGAGATTATTAAAACTGCTATCAGTAAGACCAATTATCCAAAGTCGATGAAATGGGGCGCAGGGAAAACTTATTTTGCCAGACCAATACGCTGGATGCTTTGTCTCTTAGATAATAAGATTTTGGATATAGAATATGCAGGGGTAAAGGCGAGCAATCAGAGCTATGGTAATCGCTTTTATCAACAAAAAGAGGCATTGCTGATCGATGATTTGAAAAGATATTTGGAGATCTTGAGAGAGAATTTTGTGATTGCTGAGCGTGATGAACGAAAGCAGATGATTAGCGAGCAAATGGTGGCACTTTATCAGAATAATGATCATCAGATTATGGAAGATTTGCGGCTATTGGAGCAGGTGACAGACTTAGTGGAATATCCTACAGCGGTGATTGCCTCATTTAATGAGAAGTATTTGAGCTTGCCAGAAAAGATTATCACCTCGACTTTGAGTCAAAACCAAAAGTACTTTGCCGTGCTGGATAAAGATAATAAATTGAGTAATAACTTTGTCTTTATCTCAAATGGCGATCCTCAGCACTCTGATATTATACGTAAAGGTAATGAAAAAGTTGTGCAGGCACGCCTTGAAGACGCTTCTTTCTATTATGCAGAAGATGTAAAAAAGAGCCTGGACACTTATGTAGAAAAGTTGAAAGATGTCGTATTTCAAGCGCAATTGGGAACAGTTTTTGAAAAGACGGAGCGTATAGGGGCTATTTGCCAATATATCTGCGAGAAGCTCGCGCTTGAAAGCACTGAAAAAAGGCGAGTAATGCGAGCTGCGTATTTATGCAAGGCAGATTTGGTGAGCCTGATGCTGGGTGAAAAAGAATTTACTAAATTACAGGGCTATATCGGTATGCACTATGCCTTGCATTCAGGTGAAGATGAGGCTGTGGCATTGGCAATTTATGAACATTATAGCCCGCGTGGACAGAATGATGCTTTGCCGACCAGCCAGATTGGTGCTATTGTGGCTATTGCCGATAAGATCGATACAGTTTGTGGGATAATTGGTGCTGATATGATACCCACAGGTTCGCAAGATCCATTTGCTTTAAGACGCTCTGCTAACGGTGTTGTGCAGATTATTCAAGATAGGCAGATGGATATAAATGTCATTGAGTTGGTAGATTTTGTTTTTGCTCTTTTGACTGATAAATTGAAAGAAAGAGACCATAATATAAATATTGTGAAAGATTTTGTGCAGCAGAGAATGCACTGGTTGATGGAGCAAAATGGCTTTGCTTATGACTTGATCGATAGTTTGAGCCATATTGAATGGACGAATATTTTAGATATAATGAGAAGATTGGAAGACTTGCAAGAATTTAGGCAAAAGGATGACTTTATCAAGCTGGTCTTGGGTTTTAAGCGTGTATCAAATATTATAGAAAAAGATAAAGCGGAAAATAAGATTGATGAGGCTTTATTGCAAGCAGGCGCAGAGAAAGAGCTTTATCAGTACTTTATTGCTTTGAAGAATAAATTGCATGCTTATTTAAAGAAAAAAGAATATCGTAATGCATTGGCAGAGCTTTTGCCATTTAGTCAGTATATTGATAAGTTTTTTGATGATGTATTGGTAAATTGTGAAGATGAGCAGGTAAAAGTGAATCGTTATGCGTTGCTAAAGGCGATTAGAATGAGTTTTTTGGAGATTGCCGATATTAGTAAAATTGTAATAGAAAATGATTAGGAGATAGATTATGGATATTATCAAGCTTTTTAAAGATAAAGCCAAGGCTTTGAATGGTACAATCGTATTGCCAGAAGCGAAAGATGAGAGAATGCTGAAGGCAACAGAGCTTATTCTCAAAGAGAAATTGGCAAAAGTAGTTTTGATCGGTAAAGCTGATGATGTGAATGCCGATGCAAAGAGACTTGGCGTGAATATTGGCGAGGCTGAGATCATTAATCCTGCTGATTATGAGCGTATTGGTGAATTTGCAGACTTCTTTTTTGAAAAAAGAAAAGCTAAAGGCGTGACCCAAGAACAGGCAAAAGAAATCGTACTCAATCCGCTGTTTTTTGGTGCTTTATTAGTCCAGTTTAAAGTTGTAAATGGCATGGTCGCAGGTGCATTGAATACAACAGGTGATGTTTTGAAATCAGCCTTGCAGGTGATCGGCGTAAAAGCTGGCTTGAAGACAGTGTCGAGCTCATTTATCATGGTAACACCTAATTTTATGGGCGAAGATAGAGTCTTCTTATTTGGCGACTGCGCAGTGGTGCCAGATCCAACCGCTGAGCAATTGGCAGATATCGCAATCTCGACAGCGACTACACGTAATGCATTATTGGGTGATGAGCCAAAAGTAGCTTTATTATCTTTCTCTACAAAGGGTAGCGCTGAACATGAGCTTGTTGACAAAGTGAGAGAGACCTGTAAGATCTTGGCAGAGCGAAAGGTTGACTTTGATTATGATGGCGAATTGCAAGCGGATGCAGCGATTGTGCCAAAGGTTGGAGCGAGCAAGGCGCCTAATTCAAAGGTGGCAGGTAATGCTAATGTATTGATTTTCCCAGACTTGCAATCAGGAAATATTGGTTATAAACTCGTGCAGAGATTTGCTAATGCTGAAGCAGTAGGACCCATAATTCAGGGTTTGGCTGCACCCGTATGCGATTTATCACGTGGCTGTTCGGTTGAAGATATTATCAATACGACAGCTTTAGTATTATTGATTTCACAAAAATAAAAATAGAGAGGTTGAACATGGCGATTAATTTATCAAACCGCGTGAAGGCAATTCCACCTTCTCCAACATTGACTATTTCTAACAAGGCAAAGGAAATGATGGCTCAAGGTATAGATGTTGTGAACTTTGGCGTTGGTGAGCCAGATTTTAACACCCCTGACTATATCAAAGAGTCAGCGAAGAAGGCAATTGATGATAACTTTACCCGTTATACAGCTAATGCTGGTATTCCTGAACTGAGAAAGGCAATCTGCGAGAAATTTAAGAAGGATAATGGTCTTGAATACTCTCCAGAACAGATTCTTGTTTCTCCTGGTGCTAAAGCTTCGATAGTTTTTGCACTTTTGGCAACTATTAATCCTGGCGATAAGGTGCTTGTACCAGCTCCATATTGGGTTTCTTACCCATCACAAGTAGAGCTTGCAGGCGGTCAATGCGTTTATGTTGAGACTCTCGAATCTAATAATTTTAAGATTACAGCAGAGCAGATTGAAGATTGTGTGAAAAAAGAAGGCGTGATTAAGGCGTTTTTCCTCAATTCACCAAATAACCCAACAGGCGCTGTGTATAATAAAGAAGAATTGACCAAGATCGCAGCAGTATGTGTGAAGCATAATATTATGGTGATTTCAGATGAGATTTATGAGAAGTTGATTTATGATGGTGAAACCCATATCTCGATAGCGACTATTTCTCCTGAAATAAAAGATTTAACAATCATCATCAATGGCGTGTCAAAAGTATATGCAATGACAGGCTGGAGACTCGGCTACTTGGCAGCACCATTGGATATCGCTAAAGCAGCGGGTAGAGTGCAAGCACATGCAAGCTCAAATACTAACTCGATCACGCAAAAGGCAACAGTTGCAGCGCTGACCGAAGATGATGGCTCAATCGAGAAGATGAGATTAGAATTTGCTAAGAGAAAAGACTTTTTGGTTGATGCCCTTAATAAGATTGAAAATGTAACTTGTATCGTGCCTCATGGTGCTTTTTATGCTGTGCCAAATATTTCTTATTATATTAAGAATAATAAAAAAGGCTTTACCACATCAAGTGAGATTTCTCTCTATTTACTTGAGAATTATCACATTGCATGCGTGGCAGGTGACTCTTTTGGTTTGAATGATATCATACGTTTTTCCTATGCTAATAGTATGGAAAACCTGGTCAAGGGTGTTGAGCGCTTTGAAAAGGGCTTGAAATCTCTAATTTGATCAATGAGTATTAGCGGGCTGAGCGTGTCGAAAAGAAGAGTTTTAAAGGAAGAGCTGCAATATCGCTATGAGCGCAATCGCAGCCATAGATATGGCGGATGGAAGGGTCTTATTATTAAGATCCTTCTATTGGCGCTTTTGATATATTTCTTTTTGTCTTTCGATAAATCAAGTGGGCAAAGCATCTTGTGGTTTATCTCTGGAGGCAATAGAGAATATGCAGGCATTCACAGCGAAGGCAGTGACGCTAATTTAGAATGAAATAATCTGTTAAGGAATAATTAATGAGTTTGTTGTTATTAGGTTCAATTGCTTATGATCATTTGAAGACGCCTGTCAGTGCGGTTGCATACTCGCAGATCGTGGGCTTTGTAGGTGCTGCTTTAAATGAAAATGTGAACAAAATCAACAAACTGTTACCAAAGGTATTGAATATGCCAGCAGATTTGGTGAATATTAGTGCAAGAAAACAACAATTAAAAAAGTATATGGGATTGTAGGTGATTATGGATTACAAAAAATCTGGTGTGGATATTGAAGCAGGAGAAAATGCAGTAAACCGCATTAAGTCTCTTGTACGGAAGACATATAATAATAATGTATTAACTGAGCTTGGCTCGTTTGGTGGACTGTATCAAGTTGACTTGAGCAAGTGGAAAGAGCCTGTGATGGTGGCAAGCACAGACGGCGTAGGTACCAAGCTGATTGTCGCTGCTATGGCAGGCGTATATGATACAGTAGGGCAGTGTTTGGTGAATCATTGTGTTAATGATATTTTTGTGCAAGGAGCAGTACCTCAATACTTCATGGACTATATTGGTTGTAGTAAACTTTTACCAGAGAGAGTTGAGTTGATAATTAGCGGCATGACGAAAGCCTGTAGCGAGAATCAAATGTCTTTGATTGGTGGTGAAATGGCAGAGATGCCAGGTATTTATCATGATGATGATTTTGATTTGGCAGGCACTATTGTTGGTCTGATCGAAAAGAGCAAAATTATCACAGGTGAAGCTATTCAAGAAGGTGATATTGTTGTAGGCTTTAAAGGTAATGGTCTGCATACTAATGGTTATTCTTTGGCAAGAAAAGTTTTCTTTGATATAATGGGTAAAAAGGTTGATGATCTTGTGCCAGAGCTGCAGATGACAGTCGCAGAAGCTTTGTTAAAAGTTCATCCATCGTATTTCCCATTATTAAGAAATTGGGTTGATCCCAAGATTAATCACGGTATGGCACATATTACTGGCGGAGGCTTACCTGGTAATGTGAAGCGAGTGATGCCCGATGGTCTATGTGCAGAGATTGATTCATCAAGCTGGGTGGTGCCTGATATTTTCAATTTGATGCAATCAGCAGCACAGATCAAAACAGAAGAGATGTTTAAGGCATTTAATATGGGTATTGGGTATGTGGTAATAATTGATCCAAGTTATGCAGAAAAATTGTGTGAAGATACAAAAGGTATTCGAATTGGACGAATAATTAAAGGTGAAAATTCACAAAAAGTAAGAATTTTATAAATAATATAAAAAAAAGGCAAAAAAAGAGAGGAGAAATATTGAGTTAAATGACTTTTGTAATACATTGATATCTATATAAATATGGCATAAATAAAAACTATTTATGAAAAAAGTGTTAAAAAAATTGACAAGAGTACATATTGCTATATTTTTTGGATATTGAACTATATATTAATTATATAGTATAGTAGTGTTATTAATATTAAAAAAAGAAAAATCCATAAAGGGAGGATAATTAATGCAAAAGAAACTGCTTATACTCATCGCAATCATAATGTTATTAAGCGTTTCACTTTTCTCTGCAACAACAGGTAAGCTTGCTGGCCGTGTTACCGATGATAAAGGTGCTGTTGCTTATGCAAACGTCATCTTAAAAGGTACAACTATAGGCGGTATGACAGATGATCGTGGTAGATTTATGATTATTAATATTCCACCAGGTACTTATACTGTAGTTTGTCAATTAATGGGCTATGCAGCATATGAGATTTCTGGTGTAAGAATTAATGTTGACGAAACCCGAACTGTGAATATTAAGCTTGTCAAGCAAACTATTCAAATGGAAGCAGTAAAAGTAAAAGCACAAGAAGAGATGATAACCAAAGACCGTGCAGGCTCAAGTAAATCTTTATCTGCAGATCAGATTAGTGATATTGCTGTGACAGATATTGAAGGCGTAATCGCTATGCAAGCAGGCGTAACCCAAAAGGGCGGCGAGTTGTTTGTGCGCGGTGGTCGTGCAAATGAAGTCAATTTTACGGTTGACGGTATGTCAGTATCAGACCCAGTTGACGGCGGTAGCGCTTTGACAGTCGATATGGACGCTGTGGCTGACATGAAAGTTATCACTGGTGGTTTAACCGCAGAGTATGGTAATGCTCAATCAGGTATGGTTAATATCGTGAGTAAAGATGGTTCCGCAATCTATGAAGGAAAAATAGAAGGCATTTCTGATCACGTTATTCCTGGAGCGTTTCAAGCTAATTATGATGAATTAAAATTTGCACTCGGTGGTCCAATTATTCCATTCGCAGGAGAAGAACTTAAAAGAAATCTTACCTTCTTTATTAATGGTGCAGGTTCATGGACAGATTCACGCTATAGAAAGTATTACAACAATAACCCAAATGATGATTTGCATTACATTTCTTCAGCTATTTATGAATCATATAATCCATACAGCGATAGAGATAAGGTCTTAGGCTTTGAGATTGGTAATAGAAACTATAATGATTATAATGTAAACTTGAAAACAAAGTATGTTATCTCTCCAATGCAAAATATTACATTGGCTGTTCGTGGCGATCGTTCATATAATACACCATTTTCACATGGTTGGAAATATGCATTGCAACACTATGCAGAATCAGAGACAGAACAACAACAAGTAATGTTAACTTATGACCTGACAATCGGTACAAAAAGTAACTTAAAAATGAAGCTAAGTAAATTTGAAAAGACTACAACTCAGAATCCAAGAGGAATTAATAAAGATTCATATATTTGGAGAGATGATAATAATTTTGATCCAAGCTCAGGTAGCTTGGGCTATAGTACTATTGATATGAATGGCGATGGTATCTATGATTATGGTTTCCATGAATCTAATTCTTGGGTTTATTCAATTGAAGGTCTTGATGATGACGTCTTTATTTCTGGTTTTACAGCACCTGGTCGCGTTTGGGATAACTTTATTGATGATAAAACAGGAACCACAAGCTTCCGCGCTGACTATGAATATCAAATGAATGAGATAATTGGCTTTAAATCAGGCTTTGAAGCAATTAAATATAATATTGAAAAGAATCAATTGAATAGTTTTTTATCAATTGATATGAACCGTTTTAATAATTACCTCTTAAGTTATGGTCAAGTTTATGATGTTGTAGAAGACGAAGATGGCAATCCTGTAACTTACTATACAGCTGAAAGTTATACCGCAGCAGCAAAAGCATCATCAGGATCAAGAGATGGTTATAAAGCAGAGCCATGGCAATTTGCATACTACTTACAAGATAAAATGGAATGGGAAGGCATGATTGTTAATGCTGGTGTTCGTCTTGACTTTTGGTATTTAGGTAAAGAATACTCAATCTTGCAAGATGATAATACATTCCGTAAAAGAGATTTTAAATCTGAAGATCGTTTGCAAATGATGGTATCACCACGTTTGGGTATCTCACACCCAATTTCAGATCGTGACGTTGTTCACTTTGCATATAATTACCAAAACCAATTACCTCCAATGAGATATATCTTTACCTCTAAAGATACTCTCGACGCTTATAGTAGCGGTGGAGCTGTAACTGTTGGTAATCCTGCACTTGAACCACAAATCACCATCACCTATGAAGTTGGTTTGCAACATCAGATTAGTGAAGATTATGTAGGAACTATTACAGCTTATTACAAAAACTTCTACAACTATGTAAGTACAGCAAAAGAGCTATCACAAACAGAAGCAACTGTATATTGGTATAATTACATTTCACAAGACTACGGCTCAGCACGTGGTATTGACTTGAACTTATCAAGAAGAATGTTTAACTTTATCGGCGCAGACGCTTCATACTCTTTAGCATGGGCTCAAGGTAATAATTCAAGTACAGTAATTCAAGACGAAGCAACAAACCTTCGCGAGTTCCCTCTTGATTGGGATATTAGACATAACTTCAACTTTAGCATCACCTTTAAGATCGATAAAGACGAAGAGTTCTTTGTACCATTTACAGACTGGATTTTACCATTAGATGACTTTACCGCATCACTTAATTATAATATCGCATCAGGACAACCTTATACAGGTGTTGACCCTGTTTCTGATGTTTCATTAGATACAAATGGTAAACGTCAAGACTACTCAACAAATGCAGACTTAAAACTTTCAAAGCGCGTATTTGTTTCAGAAAACTCATTCTTTAGATTCAATTTTACAATTGAAAATCTATTCAAGAAAAAGACCATCAATTATGTTTATCCAAAGACAGGTTCACCATATTATGACGGCGCAGATTTAGCAGATGCAACCCAAGGATACACATTTGAAGAGACACAATTTATACACGATTGTATAACAAAAGACCCATCAAACACCAATAACAATAGAAAATTCGTATTGGGTGTTTCTTATAATTTCTAATAAATAGGAGGAAAAAATGAAAAAAAATCTCTTACTAACTTTGATAGTGATATTCTCAATGAATATCTTCCTTTCAGCTGCATTGTTCGCACAGGATGCAGAAACTGCTACTGATACAACTCAAGTTGTTGAAGCTGCTACTAATGTTGAGGCAGATGAAGCTGTTCAAAAATCTGGTTTAGAGTATTATGCTCGTAAAGTTGCAGGTAGTTATTTAGTTGACTTAATGATCGATGGTGGCTGGGTAATGTGGCCTATGCTTATTTTGGCTATCTGGGGCATTGCAATTTGTATCTGGAAACTTGTTCAATTGTCATATGCAAAAATTAATTTGAATAACTTTTTAACAACAATTATTCCTCTCATTGAACAAAAGAAATATAAAGAAGCAGCAGAATATTCACAAAAAATTAGAGGTCCAGTAGCAAAAGTTGCTCATGCAGGTCTTTTAAAAGCAGATAAAGGCACTGAACAACTTGAGACCGCTATTGAAAACTCATCTACAGTTGAAATGGCATTTCTTGAAAAAGGTTTTATTCATATTAATACAACCATTAACTTGGCACCAATGTTTGGTTTCTTTGGAACTATTCTTGGTATGATTGAAGCATTTGACGCAATCGCAAAAGCTGGTGAAGTTGACCCAACTATCGTTGCTGACGGTATTAAAGTTGCATTGATCACAACTCTTGCAGGTCTTGCTATTGCTATTCCTGTTCAGTTTATCAATAACGTATTATTAACAATGGTAGATGGCCTCGTAATCGATATGCAAAGAGTAGCAGATAAAATAGTTGAAACATATGTTGAAAAGAAATAAGGAGGATTAATGTTACGTCCTCGTAAAAAAAGAGATATGGGTGGAATCCCAACGGCATCAATGTCGGATGTGGCATTTCTACTACTTATATTCTTTTTATCAACAACGAAATTTGACATGAAATACGGACTTGGTCTCGTTTTGCCTGCACCATCAACTGAAGAAACAGTTAAGGTAAGATTAAAACAAGACAACTTGACCAAAGTTATGATCGATAAAGATGGCCGTATTGCAATTAATGAGGATATTGTTCCTTTTGATCAAGTAAGGGATATCATCAGAAAGCTTGTTAAAGACAATCCAGATATGGTTATTAGCTTAAAAACAGATCGCCAAAGTAATTACAATAATATGATTATTGTTTTGGATCAGCTTAGATTAGCAGGCGCTGAAAAGATAAACCTCTCAACTAACTAGGAGTATAAGATGGCAAAGATTAAAAAAGCAGAACGCCCAAAAGGTGAAATCCCAACAGCATCAATGTCTGATATTGCCTTTTTGCTTCTAATATTCTTTATCGTTTCAACCGTGTTTGTCAAAGGTAAAATGATAAAAGTAGCAATGCCAAAAGCAGAAAGTATCGATAAGATACCACGCTCACACGCCGCTACCTTATATGTAGATCGCATGGGAAATATCACTATTGATGATTATTCTATTCAAATACCACAAGTTGAATATATTATGATCAAAAAATTGCAAGAAGATTTCAATTTGATAACTTGCTTTAGAACCGATAGAGAGGTGAGCTATGGCGTAATGGCTGATATTATGAATCAGCTTAGAAAAGCCAATGCACTACGCGTCTCCTTTGAAGCAAAGAGAAAGTTGTAGGTAGATTATGGAAATGCAATTTATTGATTGGAAAGATATAGCCAATAGCTTTTATGATAAATGTCTGGCTTTGACTATATTAATCATACTGTTTACTTTTATAGTATTTCCAAACTTTGAAACAAAAGTTATTAGAGCAAAAGAAAAGGTTTTGGAAACTATAGAAATCTTAGATGAAATTCAAGAAAAGATAGAGCAGCCGCAAGAAGTAGCTAAGCCTATTGTAAATATCGAAATCGTAGAAGGCAGCGATGAAGATGATGAGAGTATTGAAGTGATCGAAACAATCGAAAAGTCTATACTCGTTAATGAAGTCGCTATTGCCCCACCTACTCAGGAAGTTGGAACCACCTCAAAGTTTACTATTTATGAAGAACCACCTGTTTTTGCAGTGCAAATAAGCCCTGAATATCCAGCATTTGCTAAAAAATCAAAGATTCAAGGTACAGTGATTCTCGACGTAGAAATCTTGGCTGATGGAACTGTTGGCGCCATTGAAGTCAAAAAATCAGTACTACCTGGTGCTGGTGGACTCGATGAAGCAGCTATTGCAGCTATTAGAAAAAGTAGATTTCAACCTGCAAAAAATGGCGGTCAGCCTATCGCTGTGTGGATTACACTTCCAATCAACTTTAGTTTAAGTAAATAAATATGCGGAGGAATAAAATATGAAATTATCCAGAACGACAATTCTTGTCATAATCTTGCTGATGTTTTTGTCAACTGGAATACTTTATGCAGCAAAAGCTGTTCCGACAGGTCCTTCTAAAAAACTCGATTTGACGAAGTATCATAATGTCGGTAATATCTGGTTGCGTGTAAGTAACTATGGCTTTTTCGGCTCTGGTGATGATATCACTCCACCTTGGCCATCACTTGAATATCCTGGTGGTAGCGGAGTAGATTATCTATATCAGGGTGCTCTTTGGTTTGGAGCAAAGAAATTTAGAAAAAATGATGCTGGTAAACAGTACTATTGGAAAAATTGGAATGGTATAGCAGCTCTTACTTCTGAAAATAATCAGCTTATTACCGAAGGCTCTGATGATTGGATCCCTGGCAAAGTTTATGTGCCTGTGATCGATACATTAGTTACTGTTGGATTTGACGGAGATAAAGACCTTTATGAATTCCTTCCTGCATATAATCCACTCGAATTCAGTCAATCTGGCTATGCAGCTTATAACCCAGACGACCAAATCGCAAGCGCATCTATTCGTAATCATAGACGTGGTGTAGATGATGATGGTGATGGACTTATCGATGAAGACCCTGTTGGCTATGCATTCCCATTTAGAAAATCACATGAATTGCCAGAAGCTTTTGCTCGCTTTGGTAGTGACGTTAGCCCTGGATTCTTACATGAAATATCACACTCAGCTGAAACAATTATTGCAAACTCAGAAATCTGGTTCCCTTTAGGTTTTACCGATTTAAGCTGGACAGATCCAGGTGAAACATTTGTTTTTGCTCAACCTCATGATGATGATGGTGATGGTCTTATAGATGAAGACGGCGCACCTGTATCCGAGCAAGACTATATTTCATACTATTATGACTATAGTCCTTTTGGTAGAACTGGCGAACGCGACTTTGGTAGCTCAGCAGGCACTAATAAACACGTTCCACTAAATGTTCGTGTTAGACAAATGAGCTATCAATGGTCATATGAATTTATTAAAAATCTTGTTTATGTAGAATTTAACATTACCAATATGAACCCAAGGGATACTTTGTTTGACTGCGCAATGGGTATTTATATGGACTCTGACGTTGGTCCTCAAGCATGGGGAAGCGAAAAAGCAAGAGACGACAAGTCTGGCTATGTAAGCGGTAAAGGTGCAGAATTTGCATTTACTTTTGATGCTGACTTTGACGGCGGTCAAACTCCTGGTTATGTTGGTTCACGTGTTTGTACTCCAGACCCAGAGCAACTTGAGTTTGCTTGCTGGTATTGGAAAGTCGGCGATGGACCGGATGACTTTGATGCTCAAAAATATTGGAACTTATCCAGAAAAACCGCTAATGAAAAGTATTGGTTATTAACAGGCAAACAACCAAATGATTCGAAGTTTACTCCATTGAGAATACCTCCACAATCTGATGGTGAAAGTTATACTTTTATTCAGGAAGAAGAAGCTGATACACGTTACTTATTTGCCTTCTATGGGCATGGTACAGGTATTTCTGAACCAACCAATCCTGCAAACTGGAACCTTGCACCAAAGAAAACAATGAAAATCGTTATTGCAGTCTTCCCTGGCGATACAATTGAAGAATTAAAAGAATCAGCTCGTTGGGCAAAAGAAGTTTACGGTGAAGCTCAAAACCTAACAACTGTTATCATGCCTGATACTGTTTCTCACTATAATCCACCTGAACCACCAGAAATTCCAAAATCATACTCAAAAATGGTAGATAATGCCGCTGGTGGTACTAATATCGAAGTATACTGGGATAATAGAAGTGAATTTACAGTTGACTTCATTACTGTTGGTAGTGAACAAATTGGTTGGAATGACAAAACTGGTCTTGATAGTGACTCAACAGCCGTTGCAGACTGGAGTGAGATTCCTGAACAATTCCATTATTGGCCAAATGCACTGGGTAAAGTCAATCCATTGACAGCATGGCGCTTAAGACATGACTTCCAAGGCTATAGTGTTTGGCAGAGATCTGGTAATGGTCGAGCAGACAGATGGATGCTTGTTGATCGTTGGGATAAAATTGATACCGAACAAGATCATCAAGATTATCAGGTGAACGCTGGTCATGAAGAATTTATCGACTTTGGTGGCGACACAGGTATAGATAAAGGTTTACCAAATCGAGAGCTTGTTACCGACGAGAATTACGATTATTATGCTGGTTATATGATATTTGACGATAATTACTTCCCACGTGATATCGAAATTGGTGATGTTGTTTATGGAAAACCAATTTATAACTTAAAAACAGCTGACCAAGTTAGAAATGAAATTCCAGACTTTAACTCATTCATCCCTCCATTGAGCGAAGCAAGATCAAAAGAAGAAGCACTTTACTTTAAGCATCCAGATATTTCTGACGAAATGTTCTTAGCTTTATATGATAGCTCTTTGATACCTTTGAGAGGTCACTTAGGGCAAAACTATATCGATGATGATTATATTGAAGATGACAGCCACAGAGCTGATCGTCTTGCAAGAAGATATTATCATGCAACTATTCAAAATGTTCGTCGCGGTATTGAACACTATAGTGCAGTAACAGCATGGGATCGCGGTATGCCATCAAAGCAATTACAAGCTCTTGAATCAGCTCGTGATGCTAATATGAAGGTATTCTTCCCAGGTCCATCTGCAAAATCTAATATGGATAATATCTATGTAGTGCCAAATCCATATCGTGGAACAAGTAAATTTGATGGCAGACGTGATAAAGACGAGAAAGGTGATAAGAGTAGAAGACTCTGGTTTGTAAATTTACCAGAAAGATGTAATATACAAATATACACCTTAGCTGGTGACCTCGTAGCAGAATTTGATCATGATGGCGAGTATCCAGAAGATATTATCTCAATTTCAAAAGCAATTAACACAGGTATCGCCGCAAGCGGTATCCATTCATGGAACTTATTAACCAAAAACAACCAAATTCTTGCAAGTGGCGTCTATCTCTACTCAGTTAAAGATAAGGCATCAGGTGACGTGAAAGTCGGCAAGTTTGCGGTTATTAGATAAGGAGGAAAAATGAAAAAGATACTTATACCTTTAATCGTGATTTCACTGTTTCCTGTACTGCTTTCAGCATCTATTTTCGGGAAAACAGGTACCGCCTCCTTACAGTTCTTAAAGCTTGGTGTTGACGCTCGTGCAATTGGTATGGGTGAAGCATATACAGCAGTAACTAATGATATCTCTTCGATTTATTGGAACCCAGCTGGTATTGCTCAAAACTTCAACAAACAAATTATGTTTTCACATACTAATTGGCTCGCAGACATTATGCATGAATTTGTAGCTTATAGTCAAGAGACTGACTATGGTATTTTTGGTGTTCACGCATCAATCCTTCATATGGATGATATGGAAGTAACAGAAGAGTATCAGTTTGGACCTACAGGCGAAATGTTTACTTCAAGCGACGTTTCAGTGGGACTTACTTATGCTCAAGCATTTACAGATAAATTCTCTTTTGGTATTACCGCAAAATATCTTAGAGAAGATATTTGGGATGACAATATCAATAGCTTTGCTGTCGATTTGGGTACCCTTTATAATACAGGTTACAAAAATTTGACAATTGGTATGGCATTGAGAAACTTTGGTCCAGATGTAAAATATGAAATTGACAATGATGATGACGGTCATATTGATGAAGATCCATTTGATCTATTTGACAATGATGGTGATGGACTTGTTGATGAAGACGGACCTGAAACCGAATTTAAGATTCCGATGAACTTCTCTCTTGGTGTTGCAATGGACGTTTTTAGAGAAGATAATAGCTATTGGATCGTGTCAGCACAACTTGATAACTGCGTTGATAGAAAAGAAACATGGAACTTAGGTACAGAATATAATATCAACAACCTTTACTTAAGAGCAGGAAAGCAGATTAATTTAGACGCTGCAAACTGGTCAATGGGTTTTGGTGTTAAAATGCCTACCAGAATGGGTACATTTAACGTTGATTATGCTTATACAGATATGGGAAGATTAGCAGAAAGCTTCTTAAAATCAGCACACCGTATCTCAGTTAAATTAGCATTCTAATATGAAATATAGGTGAGCTAGCAATAGCTCACCTTTTCTTTTTTTTAAAGGGGAGAATTGATGGAAAGATATGATATAGCAATTATTGGCGCTGGACCTGCAGGATTGAGTGCAGCTATTTATGCTGCAAGAGGTGGTCTGAAAACTATTGTATTTGAAAAGGGTTTAATTGGCGGACAGATAATTGTTACAGCAGATGTAGAGAATTATCCAGGCTTTAATGAAAATCTATCGGGTTTTGAGATTATGGAGAAAATGAGATTGCAAGCTTTGAAATTTGATGCTGTTATAAAAGAAGAACAGGTTAAGGGCATCGGATTTGAAGGCTTGTGCAAAATTATTGAAACTGATGATAATCAATATCGAGTAAAATCAATTATTTTGGCTACTGGCGCACACCCACGTAAATTAAATGTGCCTGGGGAGGATAGGTTTATTGGACGTGGTGTTTCTTATTGTGCAACATGTGATGGCGCCCTTTACAGAAATAAAATAGTAGCAGTAAATGGTGGTGGAGACTCTGCTGTAGAAGAAGCATTGTTTTTGACTAGGTTTGCAGAAAAAGTTTATATCATACACCGCCGTGATGCGCTTCGTGCAGTTCATGCTATTCAACAAAGGGCTTTTAATAATCCTAAAATCAAGATTATTTGGGATACTGTTATTCATGAAGTTAATGGTAAAGATCAAGTTGAAAGCTTGACTTTATTTAATAAAAAAACAGAGACAATCAGTGCTTTACAAGTTGATGGACTCTTTGTATATATTGGAATTATACCAAATAATCACTTGTTTGAATCACGCATAGAGCTCGATACTCAAGGCTTTATTGTGACAAATGAATATATGGAAACAAATATCCCTGGCGTATATGCAGCAGGTGATATTCGTCAAAAGCTACTAAGACAAGTCGTGACTGCTACTTCCGATGGTGCAATAGCTGCATTTGCTGCTGAGAAATGGATTGAAGAAAACGAAGAAAGCTTTGCAGGGCACTATGAAAGTTAATGATTATAATGAAGTAATTGATTTCGCTATAGACAAAGAGCAAGAGGCAATTGATTTTTATACAGCGATTAAAGAGAGAGAAAAGATGCCCAATATTATCAAGGTACTCGGAGATATTATTGATATGGAAAGAGGGCATATTAATAAGCTGGAATTCTTTAAAAAAAATATACCTAATATAAAAAATATTGATGAAACAAAGCCTATTAACCTAATCGATTATTATGAAGAGAAAATCAATTATGATAATCTCGACTATATTGATTTACTTAGAATCGCTATTAAGAGAGAAGATCAATCAAGAAGACTTTATCAAGAATTGGCACACAATAACGATGAAGATACACGTGATTTATTTCTTCTATTGGCAAATGAAGAAGAAATGCATAAACAGTTATTCGAAGAAATATATCAGGTGTTTGTATTAGTAGATAATTAGTATTATGCCGCCGAAGAAACTTTTATTTGTGTTAGTAATACTTGGACTATTCACGAGTATAGCTTTTTCACAGACAGCCGCTGAAAAGAAAAAAGAGCTCGAGAATGTGAATAAAGAGCTAAATCAAGCGCAAAAAAAAGCAGCAGAATCTGAAGCAAAAAGAAAAAAGGCTGTCAGCTCAAAAAAGACTATTACAAATCAATTAACACAAACAAAGAAGAAAGCTCAAGAATTACAACGTACAGAGTCTCTCTTAAAAAAAGATTTAAATATCACAAAATCACAGATTGATGCAACAAACAAAGAAATTGCAAACACCGTAAACTCAACCAATAAATCGTTAAATGAACTATTATATATGGACAATAGGCATGAATTATTGGCTGATTTTTGCGAATACAGATATCCTTTGGCTATTGTGATCAGCAATTCTAATGAAAAATATAAAGAACTCTCTTCTAAAAAAAATAAGTTGATAGATCAGGACTTAAATACTAAAAAAAGAGTTAAAAATGTTAGTTATCAAACTGCTCAAGAAAATAGAAAGATTGCAAATTACTCTCAACAGTCAAGCAAGATTGATAAAGACATAGCTAAGTATGAAAGAGAAAAGAAACAATATCAACAAAAAGTTGCGAAGCTGAAGAAAGATGCACAAGCATTGCAGGCTTTAATTGTAAAGTTGACTCCTAAACCAGAGGATAAGCCCAAGTACACATATACTTTTCCAGGAGGTGGTTTAGATTGGCCTCTCAGAGGTCGAATATTGCGCTCCTACGGCACGCAAACTCATGAGAGGTACAATGTGTCTACTATGAATAATGGACTCGATATAGCTGCTGATTTTGGATCATCTGTTAAAGCCTCTGCAACTGGCGAGGTTGTCTTTGCAGAAAGATTTTCTGGTTCAGGCTTGATGATTATTGTTGATCATAAAAACGGCTTTCACACAGTTTATGGAAATAATAGTCAACTATTAGTTGCAAAAGGTACAAACGTAACAAAAGGTCAGATTATTGCTCAATCAGGCAAAAGCAGCTCTCTAGATGAAGCGTGTTTGCATTTTGAATTACGTAAAAATGGTAAACCTGTTAATCCTGCATCTTATCTAAAATGAAAATCATAAATACTATTTCAGAAGTTAGACAATTATCAGACGAGCTATTTATCCATTATACTGGTTCGATGCTGGGTATGTCATGTAAAGCTACTAATGAAGTATGCATCAATCGTATAAAAAGAATAAAAGCACGCTCTGATTCAAAAAGTATGATTTTACTATTTGATTCACTTTATTCCATTATAAATGAATTGGAGTTAGATATATCCAAAAAGAATGTATACCGTTTTTTGAAGAATATTTGGCCCTCAAATACGACTATCATCTTGCCAAATAATAATGCAAAATACGACCATTTAGCAATTGAAGGCAAGCTTGCTGTTAGAGTGCCAACAGATAAGTTTCTTAGACATTTTCTGGAGTTTCATGGTCCAATCGTCAGTACAAGCGTAAATACAGCAAATAATGAGCCTTTAGATACAATTCAAGCAATAGAAAACGAATTTTCAGGTTTGTTTGACTATGCAATTTTACCTATAAACTTTCAAAGAGCAAGTAATGCTCAATCGACAATTATCGATATTTCTCAAAACAATTTAAAAATTGTTCGTCCAGGTAGCGTCTCACAAAGCATAATTGAATCTGTGTGGGATGAAGTCAAAATATGTTTTGCTTGTGTAGCAAATGTTTGTCGCAGCCCTGTCGCCGAGTATTATGCGCGGCATTCAGTGAATATTCCCAACAGGAATTTGGTATTCTCCTCCTGTGGCTACCTAAAAGAGGGTAAGCCTGTTTCTAAAAATTCAGCAATTGCACTCTTAGCCTGGGGAATAGACGCCAGTGATCACCTTTCACGGCAGTTAACAAAAGAGATTTTACAAGAGAATGACTATATTTTTGCTCTAACAAAAGAGATTAAAGAGGTTTTATTAAAGTTATTTCCTACTGCACAGGATAAAATATTCTTTTTAGGAGAAATTACAGGTACAAATAAAAATATCGAAGACCCATTTAGTATGGATCTGATGCATTATTATGATATGGCTAGGGTAGTCAAACATGAGGTTGATATATTGGCAGTTTTAATTGAAAACAGAGAGATTTGAGAAAGAAGGGACTATGCCGACAATTTTTTGGATAGCAGGTGAAAACTCAGGTGATTTACATGCTTCTTATGTGATGAAAGAGCTCGGGCAGTATGGTTATAATCATATTGGCATAGGTGGCTATCAAATGCAAAGAATGGGTTTGAAGGTTTTGTTTCCTTTTAATAAATTTAATGTAATGGGTTTTTTAGAGGTAATAAAACACCTCAGATTCTTTTCTAAAGTTGAAAAAACAATCAAAGAATTCTTTATAAAAAACAAACCAGATATACTTGTACTGGTCGATTATCCTGGCTTGAATTTACGTATTGCTAAATATGCAAGCGAGTTGGGTATTCCTGTTTTTTATTATATTTGTCCCCAATTTTGGGCATGGAAGCATCATAGAGTCAAGCAATTAGCTGATTATACTGGTAAAGTCGCCTGCATTTTACCATTTGAACCTGATCTGCTACACATACATCAGGTCGATGCTGAATATGTTGGGCATCCGATTGTTGAAGAAGTTGATATTAAAATAGATCGAAATAACTTTGCGGAGATGACCCATTTAGATACAAACAAAAAATGGCTTTCTTTTTTCCCAGGAAGTCGCTTTGACGAGGTTGCAAAACTTCTTCCAATATTTCTAAATACTATTAAACTGTTAGGCAATAAAGAATATGAATTTATGATATCACGTGCACCAACAATTAAAGAAAAAGATTTTATGGATATCTTGAACAGAAATTTTAGGCAAATAGATCAGCTGAAAATTATAGTCTCCAATAATTATGAAATGATGAAGCACAGTGATTTTTGTGTTGTAAAATCTGGCACTGCTTCTTTGGAAGCGGCATATATTGGCACACCATTTCTCTTGTGCTATAAAGCAAATCCTATTTCATATTGGATTGCACGTAAAATAGTTAAAATAAAGTATATTGGTTTACCAAATATTTTATTGAATAGACTTATCATCCCTGAATTAATTCAAGCTGATGTAAGCCCACGAATTCTTAAAGAAAAGATACAGTCAATCTTGGCAAATGATACCCAATATCAAAGCATAAAAGAAAACTTAACTGCAATAAGAGATTTGTTAGGTAAAAAATCTGCTAGTAAAGAAACAGCAGCTCTGATTATAGATTTGTTAAGCAGAAAGTCATGAAAATAGGCTCTGTTCAAGGAAAAATAATAATATTTATTGAAAAGCATATTGCTTGGCTTTTTCTATTTATATTGAAAATTACTCTGAGATTTACTATGACAGGAGATCCACAGAAAGATAAACGAGTAATTTATATTTTATGGCATCAAAACATTATTCCTGTTGCTTTGAGTAGGGCATACGAAAATATATCTCTGCTGGCAAGTCCCTCATTTGACGGCGAATTAATTGCCGCTCCTTTGCAATTACTTGGCTATAAAATGATTAGGGGGTCTTCTTCAAAAAAAGCAGTTCCTGCACTTCGAGAAATGCTTGCAGCTCTCAAGACCAACTCCATTGCTTTGACTCCAGATGGACCAAAGGGTCCTGCTCATAAATTAAAAGATGGCGCATTATTTCTTGCTTATATGTCCAAAATGCCAATTGTTCCGCTGGTAGTAAATGTTCAGAGAAAATGGCAGTTCAATTCATGGGACAAGTTTATTTTGCCAAAACCCTTTTCCAAAGTTGACATACATTATTTACCACCAATTTATATTGCAACAAAAGAAGATATACAGCAAAAGATTGTGGAAATAGAGGAATCAATGGAAAAGTATTATTCTGAGCTTCATAGTCAAATAATCCATAAACCTTGATCTATTTTCTAACTAATTTTTCTTATTATATCAGAAAATGAGTGCGGAGCGCAAGAGAAATCTATCAATTACTCTGCTATTTATTTTACGAGGCTACAGCTGTGTAAACCAAAATACCCTATAAAAGAATAAAGCTGAAGCATAATAATAAACATCACCCTCTATATATATAGGGCTTACAAAATAGAGTTTTTCGAAAACTATTTTCATCCAAATCAGCAGATGCCTATTACAAGCGGGTTTAGAGGTGGTTTTTTATTCGTACCAATCACAATTATTAGTTGTCTCAGATCGATTATATTTTGTTTCACTGTTGTTAGTTTTCAGTATTCTTCAAATCTGTAAACCTGAATTGTGCTTTTATCAACACCCACCTAATATGAGGTGTATATTTCAAAATGAACCTAAAAATTATTGTTGACAATAGCAATAATCATATTATAATATTATATGATTATTGAAAATAATAGAAGGAGAGTAAATATGAAATTTGACAATTTAAACGTAAAGACAAAGCTACTACTTGGTTTCTCAATCGTCATAGTTATCATGCTTTTAATTAGTGGTTTTGCAATATTTGGTTTCTATCGAGTAAAGAATGATTTTAATTTTGTTGCACATAATCGAATCCCTGATGTGGTTGCTTTAGGCAAACTAAACAAGGAAAGGATGGTTATTAGAGCGCAAACACTTGATGTAATGAACTATGAATATATCCCCAATTCTCAGCAAGAGTATAAGAGAATTTTAGAAGAAAGGGCAAAGAGCTGGGAGATAGTCAATGAAAGATTGTCTTTCATTAAAGATATTCATAGAATTAGTGAGAAAGGTCAACAGCTGGCAAATCAGATAGATATAGACTATCAAGCATGGCGAAATATCTATAATGATCTTGAGAATATTATTATTGAATTAACAGATGCATATGATGAGCAAAGAAAAAAAGAATTAAATGAGCAATATCGTACAATTACAACAAAAATGATTCCAATTTCTGAGCAATTTGGCAAAACTTTAGATGCTTTAGAGGCAAACTCTGAAGCTGTTACCGATCAAACAATGATGAAAGATGTCAGTTTGGCAAATACTCTTTTGCTCACAGCAATTATTTTAACCATACTGGGCTTTATTGTATCTTATGTTTTGGCTCAGGTAACAGCAAGTGGAATTATTATGCCAATAGTTAAAATAGTAAAAGACGTGGCATCACGGGCAAAGGGTGACTTTTCACATGATTTACCAAGCGAATGCTTGGAGCGTAATGATGAGTTTGGCAAATTATCTCATTCGTATCAGGAGATGATTGTTAGTATAAGAAAAATGATTAGAGATTTGGTTACTAATGCTAATGTAGTAGCTGAATCTGCTGAAAAGATATCCGTTTACTCAACTCAACTTGCAAGTGCATCGTCTGAAATGGGTGCTCAAATAGAAACTGTTGCAGCGACATCTCAAGAAATAACATCGAGCACAACTACTATTTCCTCTGCTTCAGACCAAGCAGCTAATAATGTACAAAAGGTTGCCGAGGAGATGCACAAAATGTCTGCCGGAATTAATACAGTTGCAGCCTCTGCTGAGGAAGCTTCTACCAATATTAAGTCTATCGTTGGTGAAGTTGGTTTGGTGAATAGATCAATAACGGATATGTTTAGTAAAGTTGAACATATTACCCACAGTACAAATACTACCGCTTCAGCAATTGAAGAGATGAGCGCCTCATTGCAAGAAGTGGCAAAAAATACGCTCACAGCGAGTCAAATATCAAATGATGCAGAAAAGAAAACACAACAGACCTCTGAAGTAATGGAGATATTAAGGCAAAGCGCCATTGAAATTGGTAATGTGATTAGATTGATTGATGATATTTCTGATCAGACAAATATGCTCGCCTTAAATGCTACTATTGAGGCTGCAAGTGCTGGTGAAGCAGGTAAGGGCTTTGCTGTTGTGGCAAATGAAGTGAAAGCTTTGGCAAGACAAACAGTTGAGGCTACTGCACAGATTCAAGAGAAGATTAATTATATGCAAAATGCTACAGATGAAAGTGTTAAGTCGATTAATGATGTCAAAGATATTATTACCAACCTTAATGCAATTAGTTCCAGCATTGCTTCGAGCGTGGAAGAGCAAACGGCTACTGTTTCAGAAATTGCCTCATCTATTGCGGTTGCTGCAAATGAAAGTACCGATGTAAATAATCTTGCAGGCGGTATTGGCAAGGCTGTTGTAAGCATTGACATTAGTATTGTTGAGATGAGTCAGGGAGTAAATGAAATTGCCAAAAATGCCGCAATTACCTCACAAACAGCCCATATGGTTGCAGATAGCTCAAGAGAAACAAGCGAAGGTGTAAATGAAATTGCTGAAAATACAGAAGAGATTACACAGGGCATGACGAGCATTGCTGAAAGTATTAATCAAGTAAATACAGTCGCACAAGATACAGCAAACGCTGCCGATCAACTAAATATTACAGCAAATAAGATGAACGAGATGGCTGTGTCTTTGAAGGCAATGGTAAGTAAATTTAAAGTATAAAAGAGTGTAACATAGGTCTTTATATAGTGGTGGCTTTGTTTAGCCACCACTTTTTTTATACAATAAAAAAAGCACCTGAAGCAGGTGCTTTTAATTTATGGTGGCGTGACCCAGACTTGAACTGGGGACACAAGGCTTTTCAGGCCTCTGCTCTACCGACTGAGCTATCTCGCCAAGACACGCTATGTATGTAGTTACAAAAAACATAATGTAGTTTTTGTGTCAAGATAAATTTGTGCTTTGGCAAATAATTTCTTTTTGTAGATCACTAAATACTTGAAAAATAAGTGAAATGTAATAAGCATTATAAAGGCGTATAAGTCACCTTTTAATGATTAAATTTTTTCTCTTATTGGCAAAAGTGATCTTTTAATGTTATTTGTGTTTTAAAAGTTCGATTCAAAAGAATTAACAACTGGGTAAGTATCTCACTTTTAGTAATGGATTGATTTTCTCAGCTCAAATTTTATAGGGCTGTTACACAAAAAACAATATGTAAAAAATACAGTTTCAACTTGCTTTATTTTATTATTCAACACTCCAAAAAAAACAAATATTCATGTTATCTGGTGCTGTTTTTTTTATCTATTCTCGTATTTTAAGTTCATTGTTGTATGTGACTAAATATCAATGATATGCCTATGTGATTCCCTTTACATTCCCCTTGCTATCTTGGAGAATGAAAGGTAGTCTTATAGGAATCTAAAGGAAATCCAAAGGAGATTTATTGTGGATTTTTGAGATATAAAAGTTGAGCCTTGCTATCATTATTTTGAGAAAAAATATTATCTCAATTTGGTATTTGTTTATTATGCTCATTCATTAATCAGAGAGATTTTGATTTATTAAAAATATTAGCAAATTTAATTTGACAAAAGTCCTTTATTAATTATTTTGTCATTAATGCATTCACGGGGGTGAATGGATTCGACAGGGATAGAGTGGATTATTGATGCGTGTCGGGGAGCTAACCTACCCGTTAAACTGGTTGGAACGCATAAATGCAAACGATAATTTCGCATTAGCTGCTTAAGTCAGCTACGGTCTTGATGAGATGGCAACGTGCTCTGAAAAGATTGTCATTCATTGTTGCTACTTTTTACCAAAGTCTGTAGGTGAAAGGGAAATTCACAGGCTGGGTGGTCCCCATTTTTGATTGTTTTAAAAGGATTGCCAAGACTCAAAAACAACTACACACGTAGATTTGGTAGTTGACATATTTTTGGACGCGGGTTCAATTCCCGCCACCTCCACCAAAATTAAATTTATAATGATAAATGAGATGACTGGTTCAACCTCTCAAGAAAAGCCAATGTGATTAGAATTACTGATGGCATTACCTTAATGAAAGTTCATTACGTTGAAAAAAGTAAATATGTTTTTTCTTGTTCTTCAATATGAGCTTTAAAATTATCGATTTATCAGAAGAAGAAGTGATAAATGTAAACATCATCGGTGAAATGGCTAGGCAGTTTAGGATTTTTAAATAGGAATAAATTTTTTGCCAATAACAAAACTAAAATAATATTTAAACAAGAACAATTATTATGACATTTATGCTTTAAATGTAATAATTCTATAATAATTTAAAATTTCTTCTGAAACTGTTTTGTTTAACTATTGGTACTCAGACAATTTCTGTTAAAGTAGCAAGAAAAAGCTAAAGTCGTTATAAAAAAACAAAAAAGTTGTTAACAAAAAAACTACTATATAAAACTAATCACTAAGATTATATTAGTTAAAAAATAGAGCATAATACGCTAAACAAATCTAATTAATGTGTTATAACTCTAAAGATGAACTGATCAGGAGGTATTAAAATAATCAAAAAAAGTAATTTATTAAGGCCGTTAATTTTTACTGTATTAATGGTTTTCGGATTATTAACAGGATGTATGTCAAAAACGACTGAGATCGAACAATGTGATTTTTCGCAACTTAGTACCAAGTATGCAACCTCAGATTCTTTAATTATTGGTAAAAATATCCAAAACGATGAATTTATACATTTTAAAATCCTTTTTAAGTTAGCATCGAAAGGTACAGATTTAAAAACATTAGAGGCTCTAATTACTTCAAGATTAGCTAATTTAAATAATTCAAAAGCTCACATTGAAGCTTTACAGTACATACTTGATAATTTAGACCTCGTTGCTGAAGGCAAAATGACAATTACTGAAATATTCTCTGCTACATCCATTTTGATTGATGGTATTATTGGTAGTAATACTGACCCTTGTACTTTGGATATTGTTGTTATAGAGGGAGATTATGCCTACTATAATTTTGTTGATGGGAAAATTTATATCTTAGAAAAATAGGAGGAGATATGTTACAAAATGATAAGCAGACTACGTTACAAGCTCATGATGAATTGAAAAATTTATTGAAGGAATTATTATCATTTGATTTAAAACGTGAACCTGGTCAATCAAATGATGACTTTATTGAAAAATTGAAAACAAGAGCTATGCCACTGG
>Ga0208195_1001159_pt1 | contig 30096 bp, 25 predicted proteins | sample AD_UKC077_MetaG_FD_184441 | JGI IMG/M metagenome (GOLD analysis project Ga0208195, IMG submission 184441) | Active sludge microbial communities of municipal wastewater-treating anaerobic digesters from USA - AD_UKC077_MetaG (SPAdes) (version 2) | ecosystem: Engineered > Bioreactor > Anaerobic >... | reverse complement strand
ACAAGAACTAAAAAATGGTTTTGTCAAGTTTTTTTAAAGTCGAAAAAACCGGCAGGCATGCCGGTTTCAGAGAAATAAGCAGATGACAACTCCTAAAAAATTATAGTGCTAAAAGCCAAAGACGGGAACCTTACATGCACGCTGATCAAGCACCGCCCAACCAAGGGTATCAGCAGGCTCCGCAGTACCAACAGCCCCCGTATCAGCAGGCCCCGCCATATCAACAGCCGCCGTATGGACCCCCGCAGGGTGGTATGCCGTTGACAGGTTTTCGCGGTGAGGTTCGCTCACCCGGAATGGTCATTCTCCTGAGCATCATTACTTGTGGTATTTACTCACTTATTTGGATCTACTCGGTTTCAAAAGAGATGAACAACGTGCTGGGGTACGAGGCAACGAAGCCGCAGTATACTTTCTACGGACTGTTGTGCGGTATTTTCACACTTATACTATGGTCACAGGTCGATGATGCGCTCGTCGAGATTGATCGCAGGAGAGGCATTATCTCGTCGAAAAAGTTCCTGACGTGGCTATTGCTTACCATCTTCCTCGGAGTTGGCGGGTTTGTCATGATGTATGATGTGCAGTCGCGTCTGAACGCTCTCTACGAAGGCCGTTACTAATCATTCGCAGCGGTCAGTCCGACGAATTGAAGAATCAGTTTTGAACGGGCGGCACCACTGCGCGGCGTCGCCCGTTGTGCTCAAATAGCAGTTCGTCTCGGATTTGCTTAGTGGGAGAAGACTTGTCGTATGAGAGCGATAAGCTTTCCCCACACGGAGTTTTCGTTGTAGAGCATGGGTTCCGTGTGCGGGAAGAGCAGAATCATCCGAATGACGTAGACGATTAAATAGAGCGCGGCAAGCGAGAAAAAGATAATCTCGGTCGCACGCGGTGAAAGAGGTGAATGGAGCTGCTTACCTCTTTTTTTTGCGACAAAGCGTGCGATCGCAAAGGTCGGGATCACTACGAGCAAAAGCAACGTGATAAAAATGAGCGGGTGCATGCGCAATGCGTCCAAGATTTTTCCATGAAGCAAGAGTTTTACGGCGCGCGTGCTTCCGCATCCTGCACAAGGGATTCCGAATATCGAGGAAATGAAGCATGACGAGCCTAACAACTCCGCAATCAGGAGAAGGAAGAGTACGAGTACGACAAGAGGCTTCAACTTGTCGCGACTTGTTTTTGTATTTGAATCATTTGAATGCTGATTCTGCTCGTCCATGTCATTTCTCATTCTATCTGTCGTGACTTCGTTCGTACCGCTTGTCGTGTCTGGCGAATTGGGCGGTCACGCTCGCTCTCATTATCGCGCCAGACGAGTTTGTGTTTCAACCATATGCGCAAAAATGCCGTTTTTCTCCATTAGCTGAGCATGTGAACCCTCTTCGACGATCTCACCCTGATCAAGTACATAGATTTTATTCGCATGGCGAATCGTTGAAAGTCGGTGGGCGATGATCAAGGTCGTCCTGCCTTTTGACAGACGCTCAATGCCGTGCTGTATGATCGCTTCCGTTTCTGTATCGATATGAGAGGTCGCTTCGTCGAGGATGAGAATCGTGGGATTTTGCGCGAGTGCCCGTGCAAAGGAAATCAGTTGTCGCTCTCCGGCGGAGAATTCACTGCCACGCTCGCGTACCGGTGTTTGCATTCCTTTGCCGAGACGCGCGAGGAAAGCGCCGCCGCCGACTTCGATAAGTGCCTGTCGGGCACCCTCAGAACTGATCCAAGGTCGATTGAGCGTGATGTTCGATTCGACAGTCCCTGTGAACAGGAAAGGTTCCTGCGTCACGATCGCCATGTGGCTGCGAACCGACTTTTTGTTTAGCGTTGTCAAGTCTTTCCCATCGATGAGAATTCGCCCTTCATCGGGTTGGTAGAACGAAAATATGAGGTTCATCACAGTCGATTTGCCGGCGCCTGTCTGTCCGACAAAGGCTGCGGTGACGCCTTGGGGGACATTGAAACTGACATCGCGGAGGACGATCTCATCTTGTTTGTAAGCAAAGGTGACATGCTCGAACGATACAACTCCGTCTACATGTTCGATGATTTCGCCCGTATCGGATAGTGCTTCGCGGTCGAGCAGTTCAAAGATGTGATCCGCTGCACCTCGCGCGCGCTCCAAATTCCCCAAATGCTGCATGGCGCGATTCATCTGCGTGAAAAAGCGAATCATGTAATCAATAAAGAGATAAAGATGACCAATCGGCACGATACTGATTTCGAGGATGTTGCCGATGCCGAAATAGAGAAGTGCGAAGGAGAGCATCAAGTAGTTGAGTGATTCCGTGGCATTGTAACCGCTGTAAGAATGCAGACGCGTCATTCCAAGTCCGTTGCGGAAGACATCGTCGTTTATTTCACTGTAAGCGGCATACATCGAGCGTTCGCGATTAAATGACTGGATGACTTCGATGCCTTGAATGTATTCGTTCATCCCGGCATTAAGCCGACTGATTCCTCTTCTGACATTGCGACTGTACCGAAGCGACTTCCTCTTGAAATCGCGAAACATGAAGAAGAGAATTGGGAACGAGAGCGATGCGATGAGGAACAGACGCCAGTCAACCGACAGCAAACCGAACAAAATGCCTAGGGCGAAGACACCTGCCATCAGGAGTTGCGAGAGAACGGTATTGAAGAATACTCGAACGGCTTTCGTATCGTTGGTGATGCGCGAGACGACCGTTCCCGCCGCCAATGTATCGAAGTATGAGACAGGCATGTTCTGTACGTGACGCATCACTTGTCGTTGCATCACGACGGAAATACGGTTGGATGCCGTCTGGTTGGCGATGCTTCCCGCATAGCGCGTCGCGAGCGAGAGAAGTACGGATAAAGCGTAGAGCACGATGATCCAGATGAATGTCATGTAATCGCGTGCGCCAACGCCCACGATGATTTCTCCGTCGAGAATGCGTGAGAGCAAATAGGGACCGGCAAGATCGAGTCCAACCGTCAAGATGGTGAGAAGGAGCCCGCCTATAAGAGGGCGGAGTGCATATTTGGCATATCCGAACAGGCGGAGAAAACTTGCTTTCGACTTCGTATTGTTCTCAGGGTGATTCGTGTTTGTCATGAGCGCACCTCCTTTCTCCATAATGTCGTCTCTTCCAGTTGTTGCTTCTCGTACTGTTCACGGTACCAGCCGCCGGCTGCCATCAACTCTTCATGTGTTCCGCGCGCTACGATACAACCGTTCTCGAGAACAATGATTAAATCGGCGTCACGAATGGCTGAGAGTCTGTGCGAACTCACGAGCGTCGTTTTACCGGCACGTTCACGGGCGAGCGCGGAGAGGACATTTTTCTCCGTGATGGCATCGACTGCAGAGAGGCAATCGTCGAGGATGAGGACTTCAGGATTGGCGAGCAGGGCGCGAGCGATGGAGATGCGTTGTTTCTGACCACCCGAAAGCGCAATGCCCTGTTCACCTGTCAATGTGTCAAGTCCTTCAGGCAAAAACTCGATGTCTTTCTCGAAGTCGGCAGTGGCGATGGCTCGGTCAAGTGTCTCTTGCGAGATGGGGAGAGGTTCGCCCTTTTTGTTCTTCCGGCCTTCGACTGTTTTGACGATTTCACGGTAGCTTTTCTTCCAGAAAGCTTGTTCAGAGGTCTGCTCCTCCTCACTGAGAGGCCAACCCTCACGGTTGAGGTCTGCCCCGAGAAGGATGTTTTCCAACACAGTCAATGAGAACAACGTGCTTTCTTGTGGGACGTATCCGATTCGTCTGCGTATGCTCCTTCTGTCGTAGAGTCGGATGGGGAGATCGTTCAGACGCAGTCTTTCCGCCGGAGCCGGCAAAGTACAATCTTGAACAGTGGACGGGAGATCGCCCTCCTGCGGATAAAACCGAAGAATCTGTTTGAGAAGAGCCGTTTTACCCGATCCGACGCGTCCGACAACACCGAGCGTCATTCCTTGTTTGACGGTAAAAGAGATGTCTTCGAGGATCGGCTTTTTTTCTCCTGGCCAAGAAAAGGAAAAGCGGTCGAATGTGATGTCGCCGATTTCTTCGCAGATGATAGCGTCCGGAGGATCTGAAATTTCTTCACGCCAGTCCCAGATCTCTTGAATGCGCTCCATCGAGGCGGAACCCGATTGCGAGGTGTTAATAAACTCGCCCATAGCAATCATTGGCCATGAGAGCATGCCGAGATAGAATACATGCGTCATCAACTGGCCGATCGTGATGGCGCCCGTTTTGACAAGATTGGCTCCGAGGATCATCGCAATGACAAAAGAGGTTCCCTGTACAAAGCGTGAAGCGGGCACAAACAGGGCATCGAGTCTTGCGACTTTAAGGTTCTGCCGATAGAGTTGATCCGCGCGTCCCTCAAAGGCTTCCATCTCCTGTTCTTCCAAGACAAACGCCCTCACGACGCGAACGCCTTGAACGTTCTCGAGTACGCGGTCATTCATCTCGTCGAATGCCTGTTGAGCCAGATCGTATTCGTGGTATAGTTTTTTGCCTATCAGCTTCGAGGAGAGAATCAGGAGCGGATATGGGAGTACCGTGAGCAGCGTCAGTAGCCACGACCCGCTGATTGCCATGATGCAGATAATTGAAATTTGATATAGAGTCGCGTCAAAAAGGAGCATGATGCCAAAGGATGCCATCTCGCCTATGGAACTGACATCGTTCGTCGATTTTCCCATCAGGCTCCCGGTCGAGTGTGTCAGAAAGAACGGGGCATTTTGATTGAGTATCTTCTTGATCGTCTTTTGGCGCGCAACCAACTCGGAGACATCAAACGCTTTGATGAGATAGTACGACCAAAGAAAACCGGTCACGTAATACAATGCCGTTAAAACGAGAAGCATCGCGACGTAGACAAGAAGCGATGTAATCGTCAGTTCATCGGCGATAATTCGGTCGGCAATAAAGCCGGCAAACCAAGGAGGCGCGACAGCAATTCCGTATGACAGCGTAATCATGACGGTAGCAATCAGATATTCTTTTGAATACTTATCTATGAGCCACTGAAATTGTCTTTTCAGGTTTTTAAGCATATGATTCGGATTTCGTCCCCTCGTTATCTCATATTTGCCATCACTTTATACCAGTAATTCACAAAGGAGGTCAAACGGTGAAGCGTCTGCGCGCAAGGAACCGCAAGTGGCAGCAAGTGGTGAGGGTAACTGTGCACATGACAAGGAAACTCAGGTGAAGTTGAACGATAAATCGTTGGACGATTCAACCTTTCTCATTATTCGAACATGACGTTTAGCGAAGAATAGAGATAAATCTCGATAACGTCGCAATGGTTGAGAAAACGCCTGCGAACATGATGATTGAAAGGTAAATGAACTGCCATTTGCGGTTGTCGTCAAGGTGTGTCAACGACGCCACCTGTCGCGCATGAATCATCGCGCTGAATACAATTCCCATGAGGGCAAGGACGATGCCGAAGAGAGAATTGCCCGAGAAGATGGAAGGCAGTGAGAGTGCGAAGAACAGGACCAGATACTGCCAAGCAACTTTGCCTACTGCCAACGTGTGTTGGAAAGGCAGTGTGCGTTGACGAAAAAAGTAACGTGCAATGATCCACATGATCAACGTAAAGAGAAGGATAACGACTGCGACTACTACGATACCGGTCAACCATGATAATGCCACGTACTGCAAGCTAGGTTTCAGCGAAGCATTCGGTGTCTGAACGACTGATAAAAAGCGATTCAAACTTAGATAGTGCATGCCTGAAAGAAGAACGGCGATCGAAAGCCAGACGGCGTGGGACAGCGTCCATGCGGTCGACAATGATTGAGTCATGTGAAGTGCCGGGGTCGCAAAAAATCGAACGAACCCCGAGAGAACGTTGTTACGGGTTGCGCGCCTCCGCTGTGCAGTGTTCTGCCGGTAAGGTGGTGTGCTGTATGTATATTGGCTCTGTTGCTGTGCCTGGCGAGCCTTTGCCTGTCGTTTTGCTTCTTTTCGAGCGCGATTATCGGCGCGCCGTTCAGACCATGAAGGACGAGCGGTACGCTCGCCGCGACCGGAAGTGTTTGCTGCTGTCCGGCTTTCGCTTTGTGTCTGTTGCGAAGTATGTGAGCGGTCGGATGGCGGTGCGGTGTTTCCGACCGGCGAGGCGGTTTGCTGTGAAGCAGTTGACGTGAAACTTTTGCTCGAGGCGAATGAGCGCTCGCGGCAACGGCATTTTTCGTTCTCTTCCAGTTCACGTCCGCAGTAAAAGCAATATCTCGCCATGTGTATCGCTAGTTCTCCTGTTCTCACTGTGCTCGTCAAAATCGCGCCTGTTTTCGCCTATTCGACATTACTGTAACGTGAAGATGTTAATATAATGTGGCATAAATGAAAAAGGAGCGCCACAATGCGATCGGAAAAATCATCAGATATTTCAACGCAATCAACTGTTAGAGCACCTAAACGCTTTATTTATCGATTATACCTGGTCATTGCCTGGATCTTAACGAAATTGTTGTTTCGCGTGCGCTATATACGCGACCCGCTGATCACAAGAGAAGGCGGACCGTATTTTGTCGTAGGAAATCATGTCTCATATCTTGATCCCATTTTCTGTTTGCTCGCTCTCGACAAACTCTCGATTCGCTTTGTTGCCGGTATAGAGGTAACGAGCGGTAAGCTTCTGAAAAAACTCCTTGCACCTCTTGCGATGATCCCGATTAAACCTTTTCGCGTCAGTTATTCGACGACGCGCGAAATTATCGCATCTATCCGATCGGGTTTGTCTGTCGCTTTGTATCCGGAGACGCAACGTTCATTAGCCGGCGATCTGACACCGTTCGGTCTCAGCACGGCGAAACTAATCAAACATCTGCGTGTTCCCGTAGTTTCCGTTCTCGCGCGTGGCGTTTATCTCGGATGGCCACGTTGGGCGAAAATGTTTCGCCCCGGTCATATAGAGTTGGAGACGCGACTTCTGTTTACGGCAGAAGAAACCGCCGAGTTGTCGCTGGATGAAATACAAAACCGATTGACTAAATCGATCACGACGGAAGATTATGACTGGCAATTGAGACGCAGACGTCCCGTCCGCTATTTCTCGATGAAGCCGGCACAGGGCTTGGCGCGTATCTGTCACTGGTGTCCCGCCTGTGATCGCCCGATGTCGATGGAAAGCGGCAAGCGCAGGCTTTCCTGCAGGCATTGCGGGCAGGCATTTCGACTTGATTTAACAGGCTTTTTCACCGCCGCACACGGTTCGCGCCCGTACTTCGACCATCCTCTTGAGTTTGCAAAATGGCAGTGCTCTCGTTTAGCGCGCGCACTGGAAGAGGGAGAGATTCTGTCCAACCCGTGTCGGATCGAATTTCATGAGCACCTTACGGATGATGACACAATTCCGGAAAAAATGATACGTCAAGGCGTCTGCAAGCTGGCGCGTGATGGACTTCTCTTTACCGACGAAGATGATTGTTGTGAGATGTTTTTCCCGCTGGGAGAGACACCGGCTCTCTATACATCAATCGGTTTCTTTGCAGACGTATCATCGGATGGAATGGTGTGGCGTCTCTACCCTGAGTCAGAAGGGTTTACGTCGATGATGACGGATTTAACGCGAATAATTTGGGAGAAAAGAAACGCGTTCGAACGCAATTCTTGAAAGCACGTAAACACTTTATGATTATTTAGTTTATAAGGCATTTTATTAGAGTATGACGCTGTATCTGCCGTTTTCATGCAAGAATCCTCTTTCGTTTCGGCGTCGTTTATGATAGCCTTATAGTGTTCGAATGTTAGTAAATGTAGTGTGCGCATTATGTCAATGTTTGGTAAGGATTTAGCCATTTTCATGTTTCATTGAGGAGGAAAGCCGAGTGGCCGATCGCGATTTTCTGGAAGAAATATTGGAGACAGAAGCTGAAGCGGCAAGTCGCATTGAGAAAGCACGCGAGGTAGCCCAGCTGGAGCGACAGCGCGTACGTCAAGAGACGAGTGCGCTGATCGACAACGCGTACAGTGAAGCCGCATCCATAAGGCAGAAAACGCTCGATGAGGCGGAGAGCCGATACACAGAACTCATTTCAGATCAATCGTCCGTTACGGTGCGCCCGCTTGAATCGTTGTCTGAAGACGAGTTGAGCAGGGCGGCTGATGACATAGCAGAAAGGATTGTATCTCTCCTTGAGCATCGTTAAAATGAGCAAATTGACGATCGTCGGTTTACACGGGGATCGTACGGGTGTCTTGGACGCGCTCATAAAAATGGGGGGTGTCGAGGTCATTGAGGACAAAGCGGAGGGCGAGTCCACACGCTCGATGGCGTATGCTTCCAATCTCGATTTGCGTGCCCGTTTGAAACGTGCGGTTTCAGGTCTTTCGGCGCGCTTTCCGGAGGCGAGACATCTCGTCGGCAAAAAACTTCTCGTATCGGAAGAAGCTTTCGCCATCACGGAAAAAGACGAATCAAAAGTGCAAAAGCAACTCAATCGTTATGAGACATTGCTTCGCGAGGAGGAAGCGCTTGACCTCTCGCTTTCCGTTCTCCACGATCAAGCGGAACAGCTCATGCCGTGGGTCGACATTCCCATCGATTTGACTGTTAGGAATACGAACAAGACAACGATCATTTACGGCGTGTTCCGTGACGCGATGGCGTTCGATGCGTTTGAGCGCGATGTGGCACGCGACCTGCCACTGGCGTCTGCTTTTATTTTAGAGGAGGATGCGAAGTTTCCTGCGAAGGTAGCGATTGTCACGATCAATGAACAGTTGCCTCGCATTCGCGCCAGAATCGCGGCATCCGATTTCCATGAGATTCCCGATTTGCCTTTCACAGGGTCTGCTTCCGATACGATGAAAGATTTGGATGAAAAGGTAACCGCTAAAAAAGACGAGTTGCGTAAAGTCCAAGACGAATTGCGTGAGATCGCGGAAGGCTTGCCCCTCCTGATGACGTACCACGATTTTCTCCTCGTACGCTACGATAAAAATGCTGCCGATGAGAAAGTTCATGCAACGCAATACACCTTCGTGCTTAAAGGGTGGGTACCACAGAGTGATGCGGAGCGTATTACCCGAGAATTGACGGATCAGTATGACATTGCCTGTTTGGTAAAGCCTGCGGAAGAGGGGGAAGAGACGCCGGTCAAGTTAAAGAACAATCGATTCGTCAGCGCGTTCAACGTCATACTTGAGATGTACGGTGCACCAAACAGTCAGGAATCCGATCCGATGCCGGTTTTGGCACCGTTCTATATGATCTTGTTCGGCATGATGTTGAGCGATGTCGGTTACGGGTCTATGCTCGTGATCATGACAGCCTACATGCTGTTCAAAAAGAAAGTCGAGGGCACTCTAAGGCAGTTATCTTCCATGCTGTTTATATCCGGTATCGCATCCGTTGTATGGGGGTTCGTATTCGGCGGCTTTTTTGGAGATTTGGTCACTGTCGTCTCTCAAGGAAAAGCAAATTTCCCAATGCTTTGGTTTAATCCGATGGATTCGCCGACACAACTCCTTCTGTTCAGTATGGTTTTTGGTGTCATTCATCTGTTCTTCGGTATGGCGCTCAAGATTCGCAATGAAAAATTGAAAGGCAATCTGATGGGCGGACTCGGGGAAACAGTCCCTTGGTATCTCATCATCCCGGGGCTCGGCCTTCTTCTAGGCAAGGGATCTTTGACGAGCGAACCGCAAACGGCGTTGCTACTCAGCAATATCGGGAAAGGACTTGTTATTGCCGGTGTCGTTTTTGCGCTAATTTTTGCGGGACACGGCATCAGGAATCCATTTAAACGCCTCATGAAAGGGCTCGGAGCATTGTATGGTATTACATCATGGCTTAGCGATATTCTGTCGTACTCGAGGATTTTAGCGCTCGTTCTCGCAACGAGTGTCATCGCTGCCGTCGTCAATATGCTCGGTATGTTATTCGGTCCGACTGTGTTTGGTTATGTCGCCTTCACACTGATCGGAGTCTTCGGCCACACATTAAATTTGGGGCTTTCGGCACTATCCGCTTTCGTTCATACGAGCCGTCTTCAGTATGTAGAGCTGTTCGGCAAGTTTTTTGAGGGTGGCGGTTCATTCTGGAATCCGCTTCGTCGCAGGACGGAGTATGTAAGGATAGACAAAAACGCGGGTGATTCGGTTCCTGACTCATGATGCATCGGGAAAGCGACTCGTTTGCAAAAGGGAAGCGAGCTACTGGCGAGCTTCTTGAAAAAACCTGCAAGCGCAGGGAGACGAAAATTTTGTCAACACATTAGTTGACACATATGGAGGAAAACAATGTCAAGTATCATTGGACCACTTCTAGTTTATTTTGCGGCGGCGATTGCCGTCATCCTGCCCGGCTATGGATCTGCGAAAGTCGTGGGTAGGTTGGGACAAACCGCAACCGGTATTCTGGCGGAAGACCCTTCTCTTTTCGGGCGGTTGCTCATTTTGCAGGCACTTCCCGGAACGCAGGGTATCTACGGTCTTTTAGGCTGGTTTATGATCATGAACCAGTCGGGGATGATGGCGGGGAACACGAACATTACCGTACAGCAGGGGATCCTGTTCGTTTTGGCTGCACTTCCCGTTGCTGTGATCGGTCTGCTGTCGGCTTTCCACCAAGGTAATGTTGCCGAAGGCGGTATGGCGCTGTTGACGAAACAGCCGCAGGCGAGCGGTAACGCTATCGTTCTCGCCGTCATGGTTGAGACTTACGCGATTCTGGCGCTGCTCGCGACCATTCTCGGTGCACTTAGCATCGTCGTCTGATCCTGATGATCAGCTCTTTTGAAACGGGGTGCTAGAGGTGGAAGGTATCGAAAGAATCAAAAACCACATCTTGGCGGAAGCCGATCGCACCGTTCGATCCATCGAGGAGGAATCGCGTCAGCTTGTCGAGAAAGAAACGCTCGAGTGCGAGAGAGAATGTCAGAAAATTCTGGCGGAGGCAAAAGAGCGCGCCGATCACGACGCTGACTTGCTTGTAAAGAGAGGTGAAAGCATTGCCGACGCCGAAAGGCGTAAGCGAGATCTCGCAGGCAAGCAAGAAATCGTCGATGAGGTGATTATGCGTGCTCTCGACAAGTTGTTGCAAGAGCCACCGGAGAAGCGCGTCGCTCGATACGCTGATTGGATTCACGCCTTGAATATTGGGGAAGGCGTTATCACGCTTTCCGCAAATGAAAAAACGGCGCTCGGCGGTGCACTGTTGAAGGCACTTCCCGGCGGACGGTTTTCGATTGCCGAGGAAGAAGGCGATTTTACGGGCGGGCTGATGGTCGCACACGGTCGCGTACAGGACAACTTGACGTATGATCTCGCAGTGCGTGACCACCGACCGGAATTGGCTCGACTTGCCTTTGACAAGTTGGGGTAGCGCAATGTCCCGAAGTCATCGGATGGTAATCGGTTGAAGCCGGTTTTATCGTCGTCGTGGTTGTTTAGGTTGTCGGAGTGATTGAATGGGCAAAAAGTCGCAGTTGCGTGAAGTCATAACGCCCGTCATTGAGGTGCAGCGATACGGTTCATGGGCACACGCATCGGGCAGAATTTGGGTGCTCGAAAGAGATTTGTTCGGACGTTCCGGGCTTGATCGTCTTTACGGTGTCACATCGCTTGATGACATTCGCGGGTTGCTCTTGGAGCACCATTACCCGCAAAAAGATTCTGTCGTAGAAACGTTGCAAGCTACACATATTGGGCTTTACGAGTTGCTCGGCGAAGTTGCTCCCGAGGACGGGTATCGCGTCGCTCTTTTATTACCTGCCGATGCGCACAACGTGCGCGTTATGTTGCGAGAAAGCTTGCGCGGGGAAGAGGCGGGAGATTTTGAATCTCTTGCGAAACTCATTAGGACGCCTTCGTTGGTCGAGCCAGAGTTGCTGTGGCGCGCGCTTGTTGCTCGTGAAAAAGATGCGTTGCTTCCCGAGTGGGTCACTTCGATAGCGGAAAAAGCGCGTCTTGCCTACGCCGAACATTACGATGCAGTTTCGATTGATTTGGCTGTTGAGCGACGACTACACGAAATACTCAGCGCCATCGCGTCTGAACTCGACAGTTGCTGGTTTGGGAAGTATATGACAATGACGCGCGATCTTACCAATCTTGAAACGCTTGTCAGAAGTCGCCTGCGCCGAGTGAATGAGACGCTATACAATGCCAGCCTTCTGCCCGGAGGCCTGATTCCCGAAGAGCAGTGGAGAGCATTATACGGGCGGAGTGACGATGAGATCGCCGAACAGCTGGAGATGACGCCTTACGGCTCGATGATTCCTTTAATCAGTTCATATGGTGAGCAAGGGGGCGCATCTAATTTTTCGCGCGAGCGTGACATCTTGCTTTACGGGCATCTTTCGACCGGGAAGGAACAACTGTCAGGTCCCGAACGCGTGTTGTCGTACATCATGGCGCGAGAATTGGAAATTCGCAATGTGAAAATGGTTCTTTCGGCTCTCGCCAATGAATTGGGTGAAGAAGAATTGATCGCATTAAGGCGTGATTTTAGCTGACAAAAGGGATGGTAAATGGATCGCATGGAACAAAAAGTCGGTGTTATCGGTGACTGGGAGAGCATCGCGGGGTTCCGCGCACTCGGGTTGTCGATTGCTGAAGTGTCGACCGCGGATGAGGCGGATACCGTTCTGAATGCGTGGACGGAAGATGGATATGCTGTTGTCTTCGTGACGGAAGCGTTGGCTCAAGTCATGGGAGAACGCCTTGCCGATTGGCGTCTTCGCTATCTTCCGGCGGTGATCGTGATACCGTCCGCAGGTCTTGAACCGTTTCTTGGCCGTCATGAGCTGAGAACCGCGATAAGAAAGGCAACAGGCATCGATTTGATCGGGCAACGTGAACGAACACAACGTGACATGCAGGAGTGCGATACGTAAAGCGGGTTCTTATTGTCGGTAAAGATATTATTCGAGCTTTGGATGTCTGTGGGGCAGTGAGCTCGATTTGAGCATAAGAAGAGTGAGTAATTGTTAAGAGGAGTCATCCATGAAAAGACAAAGTCAGGGTGAAGTTATTAAGGTTTCAGGTCCTCTCGTCATCGCAAAAGGTATGCGGGACGCCGATATGTTCGACGTGGTCGAAGTATCTGAAAGTCGCCTGATCGGTGAAATCATCGAAATGCACGGTGATGAGGCTTCCATTCAAGTCTACGAAGAGACGGCTGGCTTAGGTCCCGGCGAGGTTGTCGTTTCAAGGGGCGCACCGCTTTCCGTCGAGCTAGGACCGGGCTTGATCGGCGGTATTTTCGACGGTATTCAGAGACCGCTTGATACGCTTGTAGCGATGGAAGGTGACCACATCACGCGCGGGGCGTTCGCTCCCGCGCTCGACCGCGAGAAAGAGTGGGAGTTTACGGCTCGATGCAAGCCGGGCGATCGTGTAACGGGCGGCGACATCATTGGTGTCGTCCAGGAGACGGAGATTCTCGAGCACCGCGTCATGATTCCGCCGGGGAAAGCCGGTACGATCGTCGAGATTCAATCAGGCGTTTTCAAGGTGACGGATGTTGTCGCCATACTGGAGACCGATCGAGGCGCCCGCGAGGAGATCATGTTGTTGCAACGTTGGCCTGTGCGTATCGGACGCCCCTACGTGGAGAAGATGTCGCCGACGGCTCCGCTTTTCACAGGACAACGCCCCATCGATACATTCTTCCCTGTTGCCAAGGGCGGAACGGCAGCCGTTCCGGGTCCGTTTGGGAGCGGTAAGACGGTTATTCAGCATCAGCTCGCAAAATGGGCGGAAGCAGACGTCGTTGTATACATTGGTTGCGGGGAGCGCGGCAATGAGATGACGGACGTGCTGATGGAGTTCCCTAAGTTGCCCGACCCTAAGACGGGTTACTCATTGATGAAGCGCACGATTCTGATCGCCAACACGTCTGATATGCCTGTTGCTGCTCGTGAGGCGTCGATTTATACGGGGATTACCATCGCTGAATATTTCCGAGACATGGGATACTCCGTCTCGCTGATGGCGGACTCCACATCGAGATGGGCGGAAGCGCTTCGCGAGATGTCCGGTCGTCTGGAAGAGATGCCCGGTGAGGAGGGATATCCCGCTTACCTCGGTTCGAGGCTTGCCTCTTTCTACGAGAGAGCCGGTATTGTCCGCTGTCTGAGCAGTGACGATGAGGAGCGCGTCGGTGTGTTGACGGCGATCGGCGCCGTTTCGCCTCCCGGCGGTGACCTCTCCGACCCCGTCGCCCAATCGACTTTGCGTATCGTTCAGGTGTTCTGGAGTCTCGACTCTGATTTGGCTTACAGACGTCACTTCCCCGCGATCAACTGGCTGACGAGCTATTCGCTCTATCAGACTAAAGTTGACGCCTGGCTCAACGACAACATCGCTCCCGAATTCAGCAAATTGCGCGTTGACGCCATGACGTTGCTTCAGGAAGAATCGGAACTTGAGGAGATTGTACGCCTTATCGGACAGGATGCCCTATCAGATACCGATCGCCTTAAGCTAGAATCGGCGCGCTCGTTGCGCGAGGACTTCCTGCACCAGAACTCCTTTGACGAGATTGACACGTACACGTCGATGAATAAACAATTCAAAATGTTATCGCTCGTCATGCAATTCTATTATGAGGCGCAAAAGGCTCTCGAACGCGGCGTCGATTTTGACCGTATGGTGGGTTTGCCGATTCGCGATGATATTGCTCGCTTTAAGTATGTTCCCGAACAGGAAGTCGACAACTGGTATGCACTTCGCAGTGAACAGCTGCTTGATGAGATGAGAGCGTTATCCGATTAAGAACGGAGACAGATATGGCTAGAGAATACAGAACAATCGAAGAAGTCACCGGTCCTCTGATGCTCGTCAGAGGCGTCGAGAACGTCAAGTACGACGAACTGGGCGAAATCGAATTGGCGGATGGGCAAATTCGCAACTGCAAGGTTCTGGAAGTTGAGGGTACCGACGCCCTCGTGCAGTTGTTTGAGAGTTCGATCGGTTTGAATGTTGAGCAGAGTACTGTCCGCTTCTTAGGAAGAGGACTTGAACTCGCCGTCTCTCCTGATATGCTCGGACGCGTTTTCGACGGTATGGGCAGGCCGAATGACGGCGGACTCGACATCATCCCCGATGCGATGCGTGATGTGAACGGACTTCCCATCAATCCCGCCGCGCGTGACTATCCGAACGAATTTATCCAAACAGGCGTGTCGGCGATCGACGGCCTGAATACGCTCGTACGCGGCCAGAAGTTGCCTATCTTCTCGGGAGCCGGTCTCCCTCATGCGCAACTGGCGGCACAGATCGCGCGACAAGCGGAAGTTCTCAACAGTGAAGAGCAGTTCGCAGTCGTTTTCGCTGCCATCGGCATTACGTTCGAGGAAGCCGATTTCTTTATCAGCGATTTCAGAAGAACGGGCGCGATCGACCGCGCCGTCATGTTCATCAATTTGGCGGACGACCCGGCGATTGAGCGTATTTCGACACCTCGCATGGCATTGACAGCTGCTGAGTATCTGGCATTCGAACTTGATATGCATGTCCTCGTCTTGATGACTGACATTACATATTACGCTGAGGCGTTACGTGAAGTATCTGCCGCGCGAAAGGAAGTTCCCGGACGACGCGGTTACCCGGGATATCTCTATACGGACCTTGCGAGCATTTATGAGCGTGCCGGACGCATTAAGGAAAAGAGAGGTTCGATTACGTTCGTGCCTATTTTGACGATGCCGGACGACGATAAGACGCACCCCATTCCCGACTTGACGGGTTACATTACGGAGGGACAGGTCATCTTGTCGCGCGATCTCTACCGCCGCGGCATTCAACCGCCGATCGACGTGCTTCCTTCTCTATCACGTCTCAAGGATAAGGGAATCGGTGCAGGCAAAACGCGTAAAGATCATGCCGATACGATGAACCAGCTGTTCGCCGCTTACTCGCGCGGAAAAGAGGCGCGTGACCTTCAGATTATTCTCGGTGAAGAAGCGTTGAGCGAGATTGATCTTGAGTATTCAAAGTTCTCAGTTGCGTTTGAAGAGCAGTATGTTTCCCAAGGTTTCGATACGGATCGATCGATCGAAGAGACGCTTGCGATCGGATGGGAACTTCTCTCGATGCTCCCTGCCAATGAATTGAAGCGAGTGCGTCAGGAGTACATTGACGAGTTCTATATCTGGGAAGAAGCGGAGGCTTGTGAATAATGGCTGTGATGCGCGTCAATCCGAACAGGATGGAGTTGCTGCGCTTACGCGGGCAGCTTCGCATCGCGAGGCGCGGTCATAAACTCCTCAAAGACAAGCGTGACGAGTTAATGCGTCAGTTTTTAGCGCTCGTTTTGGAAGTTGACGAAATGCGCCTCAAGGCTGAGGCGCTCGTCGAGCGTTCACACAAAGAAATGTTGTTCGCACGTGCCGTAATCGGAGATGAGACAGTTAATGCGGCACTTATGACCGAAGGTTCGGGCGAACTTACGGTTACCGTGAGTCGTGAAAATACGATGAGTGTCCGTACACCTATCTTTCACGTGCCGGAGGAAATCGCCGACGTATCAAATCGTAACCTTCCGTACGGTATGACAGTGGCATCGGGCGAATTGGATCAGCCGATTGATACGCTTGCCGAAGCGCTTCCGCTTCTCATGCAATTGGCGACATACGAGCATAAATCAAGCTTGCTCGCCGCGGAGATTGAGCGCACGAGACGGCGCGTCAACTCTCTCGAGTACGTCATGATTCCGAACCTCGAAGAAACCATTCATTCCATCACGATGAAAATGGAAGAAAACGAACGCGGCAACTTGACGCGCTTGATGAAAGTCAAAGATATGATTGTCGAACAGGAGATTGAAAAGCGCCGACAACAGTCGGAGGCTAGGCGGCTGAATCGATCATAACAAAGTGAAAGGGGACACGAAAGTGTCCCCTAAATCATTCACAGTCCTTAAAGTATTTTCTATTTTTTCACTCTGACTATTTCGTTAATGTCCTTAAATACTTTTGCTCCCGGAGCCTCTGTAATATCCCCGAAGGGCATTTGTGAAATCAGCTTCCAGCTCTCGGGGATGTCAAAGGCGATCTTAGTCTTGTCATCGATAATCGGATTGTAGTGCTGAAGACTGGCGCCTAGACCTAAGCTGCTAAGACCGTTCCATACATTGATTTGTGCCATGCCCGCACTTTCATTTGCCCAGCCGTAGAATTTTTCACTAATATCTTTAGCGTATTTTTCCACTTCTGCATCATCGATAAAGAAGAGCACAGTTCCGTACCCTGACATAAAGCTTTTATCGATTTTAGCCTCCGTCTTGACAAATCTTTCCGGACCGATCCTTGCCAAAAGCACTTCTTTAACGATATTCCAGAGTTTTGCATGATTTTCCCCAAGGAGAATCATCGCTCTGGTGGTTTGCGTATTATATGGACTCGGCGTGTGCTTGATACTATCTGTGATGACTTCAATAACTTTTTCTTCCGGCACCGTGATGGTGTTCTTCAGTGCATAGTGTGATCTTCTGGTTTTCAATGCATCCAAATAATTCATTATTATTATCCTCTCTCAATTCTCAATGTAATTCTCAATGTAGAATGTGAAATACTTTGCTCATCCTCAATCTTGAGGATAAAGAGAAGGGACCCCAACCCATATAGAACATGTCTATAAAGGCGGTGAAGGATCCCCTTCCACGAACTAGCCTACCACAACGATCTCTTAAGAACTCAAGAAGAACCGCACCGTATCACCTATTACCGACCTCACGTTATTATCTCCGACCTCCTCTTTGCTTTACGTCATCACGAATTTTATCAAAGCAACTCTCGTCAACCTTTCCGGACTTTCGAAATGCCATTACGGCTTCCCCAATCATCTTGAAATTGAGATTGGTACCTTCGCTGTCAGCCAGATAGTCCATGGCTCTGTCAGCGGAAATACCGAACTTTCCTGCCGTTTCTACCGCGTCGATATTGGCTCCAAGGAAGACAACCTCCCAAGCGTACTTCTCTTTTTGCCGCTCAATGAGAGCCTTGACCTTGTCTACGGAGTATTCGTGGCTGGAATTCTCTAGGCCATCTGTAATGATCACAAACATGACCTTTTCGGCGCGATACTCCTCAGCTGTATGCTTTTGAGCATTGCTGATTTTATTGATCGTTCTGCCGATGGCATCAAGAAGAGCCGTCGTGCCTCCGACTTGATATTCCTTGTCGGTCATCGGACTGATCGCCTTGATGTCGATGCGGTCGTGTACAAGTTCATACCCGTTGTTGAATAAGACGGTTGTCACGAAACACTCCCCGTCGACGGCTTTCTGCTTTGCGAGCATGGAATTGAAGCCGCCGATGGTGTCGCTCTCCAATCCGCTCATGGAACCGCTTTTGTCGAGAATGAATACGAGTTCAGTTAATCCTTTTTTCATGTCAGTAGCCTCCTTTGATTCTTAATGGCTTTTTTCTAATCTCAGGCTACTACCTTATTCAAAACGATTGGTCGCTTTGAAAGCGACATTTTGGAATGCGGGACGAATCGATATCAGTAATGTAAAAAAGCCGCCTTTGGTGCGATCTACCAAGGCGGCTTATTAGATTATTCTCAGGGTCTTACAGACCATATGATTTATCCGCCCAAAAGAGGTTGGTCATATGCGAACAGCACCTCGTTGATTTCAAAGATGTCGTACTTGCCGTTTGCGATGAAATACTCCACGATCACGTCGAATTTGACGGCACGAGATAATGCGTAACCCGCCCGCTCCAATAAGGCATCGGTTTCATCGAGCGATAATCCCAGTGACACAGCGAGTGCGATCGCGGTGCGTTTGCTCGGCATATAGTTCTTGGTGCTTCTTATCTTCGAAAACAGTCTTCTGTCCAAGTTCGCTCGCTTATACACCTCAACATCCGTCACGCCTTTGGCGTCGATGAGGCGCAGGAGCATATCTGAAAAAGGTTCATCGAGGTTTCCGATGACGTCATCAAGCGGTTTGGCAGCACGAAAAGGAGCTGCCAAAAAAGTCGGAGCGGCTAGCTGTTGGCTTTTTGATTCATCAAGCTGTGCATCATCCTCAGACAGCGCTCGTCGTTCCACAGCGAGCAGCTTTCTTCTTTTTATCGTGCGCGTTTCGACATAATGCTCGTCAATGTAACTTTCCACATCGCCCAACAGCTTGCGGCTAATCACAAATGCCGATTTATCGAACAGTGCAAGAAATACTTCAAGATCATGCTCATTCAGAAAATCTCGAATGGCGGACGTCGCGACTTGAAGAGCTTCGTCTTTGGGATAACCGTAAATCCCGCTCGATATGAGTGGGAAGGCGATACTTTCACATTCATGATCAATTGCAATTCGGAGGGATTCCGTGTAAGCGGAACGCAAAAGTTTTTCGCTCTCTTCAGGATTCCGCTTGTTATAAACAGGACCTGCCGTATGAATAACATACTTGGCGGGTAGGTCGAACCCCGGCGTGATAATTGCCTCGCCCGTCTTGATCGGGGCAAGCTTGTCGCAAGCCGCTTGAAGTTTTATCGCTCCGGCAGCTTTGAAGATGGCGCCGGAAACCCCGCCGCCCATTTTCAGCTCGGTGTTGGCGGCATTGACGATGGCGTCAACTTCTATTTTTGTTATGTCCTGACGGATGATGTTAAACGGCATGGCAACTAACCTCTATTTACCGGAGCCACTTCACTCGCTCTTCGAGCGGCTTTTTTTTTCGCTGTGTCACTTCCTTTTCTGGACGTCCTAAGGGAATGATGGCTCGCACATAGCGATCATCCGGAACGTGTAGAAGTTTATTGATCCTCTCGCGCCTGTCCTCCAGGTTGACCGCGCCATCCATCCAGACGGCGGCGTAGCCTTCGGCGGTAATAGCCAGAAGTATGTTCTCAACGGCGGCGGCATAGTCTTCAATTTCAAAGGAAAGCCCCGTTTTCGGAGATTTCTTCTTCGAGGAAAGAGGGATAATCATGGCGGGTGCGGTGTTCGTTGCGGGACTTGGCGCAATGTCCGCTAACTTGATCAGCAGATCGGGATTGGTAACGACAAGAAAGGAAGTTGTCTGAAAATTGTAGCCTGAAGGTGCGCGGCATCCGGCTTCCATAATACGAAGCAAGACCTCTTCCGGCACGGCTTCTGCCAAAAACTCTTGGCGGTAGCTTCCGCGTTTCCTGATTGCGTCATAGAATGTCATGTCTGAATTGTTCATGTGTTTCCTCCGTAAGTAAAAATAGTATTTCATGACTTTTGTTGTTTCCATTTTACCATTGCCCCAAAACATGATAAGTGACATCTTCGAAGTACGAACGATAATGATTTGGCATAGCCTAGTGACAATGATTGTTTGCAGGGAGGGATTCGGACTGAGTCCAAAAAGTTATCTGCGTAAGGATGGTATACTTGGAATGCATAGTTGCATAAGTTAGACATTATCGACTAAATAATGACGAGTCGTATGAGCAAAAACGGTGTGTTGTTAATTGAGGGGGTAGTTATGAGCACACATGAAAAGTTTGAATTGGCTGAAGGCAATCTGTTTCGGACGAAAATGGAGGAGCTTTACAAGCTGTTGATACAGCTTGTAAAGGTAAGGAGCGTTGTCAGCTCGGATGGTGAACACGACATTATCGACTTCATTGAGGATTACGTGCGCGACTGGGATTATTTTCGTGCCATCCCGGAGCAAATCGTGCGTATACCGTCTAAAGGAGATCCGCTGGGTCGCTCGTCGCTTCTCGTCTGTGTTTCCGGACGCGAATCTGATAAAACGGTCGTGTTGCTCGGGCATACCGATACGGTCGAAGTCGACGATTACGGCCTGTTGGCGGATTTTGCCACGACACCGGATAAGCTTGAAGACGCTTTAAAGCAAGGGCAACGTCATCTCTACCCGAAGGCACAATCTGACTTAGAGAGCGGAAACTACCTTTGGGGACGAGGGACGCTCGATATGAAAGTTGGTGTGGCCAATGAGCTCATGCTACTGAAACAGCTCGCAGAGAACCCCGACAGTTTCGAAGGCAACGTGATCGCCCTTTTCGTCTGTGATGAGGAGGGGAATTCCGCCGGCATGATCTCCGCCATTGAGGTTTTGAAACAATGGCGCGATACCAAAGGTCTTAATATCTGCGGTGTGATCAACACCGATTATCACACGGCTCAGTACCCCGGCGATGATGCTTATTACCTCTTCCGCGGTACAGTCGGCAAGATTATGCCCGTTTTTTATATTCGCACGCTTGAAACGCATGCCGGTGATCCCTTTGCGGGACTTGACGCCAATCTTGTGATGGCCGAACTGATCAATGAAGTCAACCTCAATCCCAAGTACAGCGATTACTCCAGTGATGAAATCTCGGTTCCGCCCATCACGCTAAAAGTTGAGGATCTCAAAGAGGTTTACTCCGTCAAAACGAATCATGAAGCCTGGACCTTGATCAGTGTGCCCCTGTTCGAGCAGACACCCGTCGATGTTATGAGGAAGATGCTTGAGGTCGCGAACATCGCAGCGGAAAACTCGTTGAGCAGATACTACCGTTATCAGCGTGAATACATCGAACAGGCGGGGATCCCGTCAGAGACGATTCATCCTGAGTTTGAAATCATCACGCTTGCGGAACTAGTGGACAGGGTTGCTTCGCAATTGAGTGAGGATAGCGACCGGCTGATTGACCGATATATCAGTCCTGTTCTGAAAGACCTCGATACTCGGGAGCAGACTCTCTATCTGATCCGACAGTTAGAACTTCTCTTGCCGGATCGCAGGCCGCGCATTGTTGTAGGGTTTGCACCGCCTTTTTATCCCGCAGTTTCCTGCTCGGGTACGGACGATGTCTTCTTTCAAGGAGTTGATCGGGGGATTGGGAGGGTATTGAAATCGGACTGCTCTGTTTCCAGTGTTGCGCTCGCTCATACGCTATACGCTCCTGTTCAAGCTGGTGTATTGGAATCGGACTGCTCTGTTTCCAGTATTGCTGTGGAGTCTGGCCGCACAGCGGGAGGGCAGTATTTGCTTGACAACGGTAAGGAGCTCAAGGTCAAAACGTACTATCCCTATATCTCCGATCTCAGCTACCTGGCACTTCCCTATACGGATGACGAGTTGCAGATCATGAAAGATAATATGCCGACGTTCGGTCGCAGCTACCATGTGCCGCTCGACACGATGAAGGCGCTCGACCTTCCCGTGATCAATCTCGGCGGTCACGGTTTTGATGCGCACAAGTGGACTGAACGCGTTGAGCGCGATTATAGTTTGCGTATCTTGCCGGAGCTGTTGGAAAGCATCGTCATGGAGATTTTAGGCGCCTGAGTTGTCAACGGACTAGTGACCTTTAAGGTTGACTTATTCACGCCGGCTAATTTCTTTCGTCTTATGATGAAGCCATTTGCCCTATTTCCAGAGAGTAAGAGGAAAATGAATTGTCGTGTATATTCGACAAAATCTCGGCTTGTGACATTTTGTCGAATATAATTGACAAAAATGCAAAACAATGCTACTTTGTCGATTATAATAGACAGGCAGGTGGTTCGGATGATTATCAGAGAAAAATACTTGGAACAAATACGACCTTTCTATGACAAGGATATTATTAAAGTTATTACCGGATTCCGCCGGAGCGGCAAATCCGTTCTTTTGCACCAAATCAAGGATGAAGTCACAAACGACGATGACCATGTCTTGATGATCAATTTTGAAAGCCACCTGTGTTCGGAGCTCTTGGACAACAAACGTCTCGATGCATTTGTGTCTCAGTTTGCGTACGGGAAAAAGGGTAAACTACATTTCTTTTTCGACGAAATACAACAAGTAAATCAGTGGGAGAAGAGCATCAACTCTTACAGAGTCACTTATGATTGTGACATTTACATCACCAGTTCTAATTCTAAGTTGCTATCTTCAGAGCTAGCGACTCATATTGCCGGGCGTTATGTTGCGTTTACCATATATCCCTTTAGTTATTTAGAATTTAAAGAGAACAACCAGAGTTTTGAAACATACTTACGCTACTGAGGCATGCCATTTCTAAACCAACTTGATTATCAGTACGAAGCTTCTATGATGTACCTTAGCGATGTGTACAATTCTGTCATCCTTAAGGACATAATCAGTCGCCATCAAATCCGTGACGTAGAATTGCTTGACAGGCTGATCAAGTATGTTCTTCTCAACAACGGCAAGGTTTTTTCTGCCCGTTCCATTGAGAAATATTTCAAGTCGGTCAATCGCAAAGTGTCCGTTGATACGATACTCAACTACCTTGCATATTGCCGAGACGCCTTTTTGCTCTATCCTCTCAAGAATCAGGATATGAAGAGCAAGGAATTCCTCACATCCGGCGAAAAATACTATATGGTCGACCACGGTCTACGTATTCCTCTTGTGCAAAATCCGCTGAGCGACATTGGTCTGATCCTCGAGAATATTGTCCTGTTGGAAGCATTGAGTCGTGGATATCAAGTATCTGTTGGAAGAGTAGAGGGTAAGGAAATCGATTTTGTGTTGTTTAAAGACAATGAACCTACATACGTACAAGTTGCCTATCTTCTGGCCGATCCCAGCACGATTGAGCGGGAGTTTGGTGTGTACAGTCTCGTGAAGGATAACTACCGAAAATACGTCGTCTCGATGGACCCGATAGATTTCAGTCGCGACGGGATTATCCACAAAAACATTGTCGAATTTTTAGAGACATCGAGTTGGTGACATGGGAGAAGTAATCTTATTTGCGTCTTTTACTGATCCTTCTTCTAAGTCCGAAGTCTTGTCTCGCGAGTAAAAATTTACTTTAAAGAACCGCCGTTCACAAGGTTGGATCGCTCTTGACGTATAGGTCATCCATCTCAGATGCATGGACACACACGAAATATTCGCCAAAGAATGGAATACATTGCTGAAGGTCCATCACCACGTTCCCGATGATGTCTGCCTTGGCGGTGTCCGCGAATCTGCCGTTAGTCTCACTGCCCCTAACGAGCGTCCGCCTGATTCTCATCAGGGCGAAGAGCACGCTAATGTGTTCCATGCTACTGTACTGCGCATCGTTTCCGGGATCACGTCGGATACGGCGGTAGAGTTGCCTCACGGCGACGGTTCAGATGAGCTGTTTGGCAAGATTTTTGTAACAATCGAAAAATTGCACCAACCGCTCTGCGTCGGTGATCTCGTCGAGGTCGCCATCCCTGCAACCGATATCATGTGCCTTAAGTGAGCGCATGGGCGCTCCGAATCGCTGACAGACTGAGTACTACGTCACCGGCTTTTAGGGATGTGAAACATCTGCAGCTATCAAATCACAGTACAACGTCTTATGAGTTCCCTACGAAAAGCCATGTAACCCACATTCAGCACATTATCAACAAGCCAGCATCGAATGTCTCTTTTTAGTCAACACTCCATCCCTCCCCTCTTTCGCAAATTTTTTGATATAAGTTGAAAAATTGCATAAGGAGAGTGAGCGAAGAGGGAGGAACAAGCGTTACTAGGTAAAGAAAATAGTTCTAGGTTGAAAAACTGTACATTGAGGGTGGTCGGATGGGTGTGGAGGGGTGTTTTTGATGTTAAAGAGTTGCTTGAGCGAGGCAAAAGGGTTCGATTTCTGTGTGATGGTACTTCGTATTGAAAGAAAAACCAACTCTCACTGCGTGGGGAATTTGGCTAATCGAGTGTCGATACGTTTTAGCCGAGTGTAAGACGATATTTATGTTTGATGTACGGCAGTTGTTCAGCGCTCAAGAGATGAGGAGGTTAAGGTGCTCGCGTTAATCGCACCGTGTGAATGACGCTCGCTCAAAACTCAAGAGAGGAGGAGATTAAGGTGCTCGCGTTAATACCAAGGGGAGGTTGGGGTGCCGGATGAGTCTGTTCCAGGCAGCAAGGTAGATTCTATACATGATGCGTACTCCGGCGAACTGGGGTACTTCTCGACAGTGGATTTTGCGGAAACGTGAGCGAAGACTAAGTCCTTTCTTGAACAGCAGATCGCGCAAGGCGACGAAGTTCTCAAAATACTTTCTTGCGCGAATGTGAATGCGTTTTCGTATCAGATGGGAGAGTTGGCGCGCTAAGCTTTGAAAAGCTTTGAGGTTGTTCAATTTTGCGTAGTTCACTGAAACGACGTGATAGCCTTCTGCTTCTAGATGAGCGGTACGCTCCCGATCTTTTGATAATGCCGAGGCGCTGCTGTGAAATTCTTCACTGTCGTATTCGATATCAAGTTTACAAGAAGGGACGTAGAGGTCTGCAAAGTACGTTTTGCCCCCTTCCAAAACAATCTTTTCATTGAGCACGATTTCGCTAAAGCCGCACCCTCCTAGCGCATTGGGCAAACGCAGAAACATGTAAAGAATTGATTCCATCGGAGACCGTGAGTTGTTGTCTAGATAGCGAATAGCTCGGAGTGCTTTTCTTCGCCCTCGATGTCCTCGCAGTTCTTCGGCGCAGGCACGCAGTTCTTCGACGGTGCATCGAGGCTGATCGCCTTCGCGGTAGGAACAGATTTGGAGTCCTAGAAAAATCAATTCGAGGATGCTGTACTCTAGGGCGACTTGAAGAAATACGAGCGGGAGTGTGCACGCTCGTCCTTTGACGTATTTATTGGCTCCGGGGATACTGCACGTGTGTATGATGGCGCGATCAGGACGATAAATGGGCTTATCGGTGAAGATAACGTACTCGTCAGGAAAGATCATGTCGACCGGCTCGATGTTGCCTCGGATTGACGGCACTCGCCAATAATCAAGTGCAGGTTTTCCGTAGACATACTTTTTGACGTTATGGCTCATGCCCGGAGTATAACGAGAGGCTTACAATATTTGTGAGGAAATAATCGCCCTTACCTTGTGACAATATTCATTTTGTCGAAATTGATCGCGTAAAGTGAAAAAGAGAATGCACCTAAAAACAGAAAAAATTGAATTATTGCCGATTTTTTTATTCGTCTCTTGACATTTCGCTCTAATCGGTTAGAATGAAATAAACTCTAATGCATTAGAGTAACGGAAAAGTCCGTGCTAGAGCGATGGAGGGAATGATGGAAACGCCAAAAGTCTTTGAGAGCGAATATCGATTTTGTCTGATTCTGTGGGAGCATGAGCCAATTAAAAGCTCGGAGCTTGTTCAACTGTGCGAGGAAGAGTTGGGCTGGAAGCCCACGACGACATACACCGTCATTCGGCGCCTGTCGGATCGCGGTGTCGTGCAGAACGAAGACACGATTGTCACGTCCCTCATTTCACGGGAGGAAGTGCAGGCGGCGGAGATCAGCGAGTTAGTGGAGAAGAAGTTTGAGGGCTCCCTGCCGGCCTTTATTGCAGCCTTCACGAAGCACCAGAAGATTTCAGAAGACGAAATCGACGAGGTGCAGAGGATGATCGACCAGTACAGAAGTGAGGCGAAGCATGAATGAGTTATTCCTGAAGATGGTCAATCTGGGAGTAACCGCATCGTATCTCGCACTTGCGGTTATACTGATTCGAGTAATTTTTCGAAAAGTGCCGAAGCGCGTCTTTCCCTTTTTGTGGGGACTGGTCGCGTTGCGGTTGCTCTTCCCCTTTTCCATTGAAAGTCCGCTGAGTCTGATTCCGAGCGGCGAGATCGTCGGCCCCGAGATTTTGGTGGCGGAAGAGCCGGCGATCCATAGCGGTATTGCTTACGTCAATCGTGTCGTCAATCCCATTCTTCAGGAGTCCTTGGCGCCCGATCCCGTCACCGGTAGCCATCCTGTGCGAACTAGCGTATCCATTGCCTTCGTTATATGGGTGGTGGGCGTTGCGGTGATGCTGCTTTACGCCCTGATCAGCTATTTGCGCCTGAAACGCGAGGTAAAGACGGCGGTTCGGTTAGAACTGGGTGTATGGAAAAGCGAAAGGATCGCGTCTCCCTTTGTGCTCGGTCTAATACGACCGCAGATTTATCTTCCGTTTTCTTTGTCGGAGTCGGATGTAGATTATGTGCTCGCTCATGAACGAGCACACATCGCACGAAAAGACCATTGGATTAAACCATTTGGTTATCTGTTGCTTTCACTTCACTGGTTTAATCCGATCATGTGGATCGCGTACGTCTTGTTTTGCCGCGATGTCGAGCTTGCCTGCGACGAAAGAGTTATCAAAGGATTGAACCGGGAACAGAGAGCCGATTATTCTCAGTCGCTGCTCACCTGCAGCATTTCTCACGGTCGGATTGCCGCGTGCCCGCTCGCTTTTGGCGAAATCGGGGTGAAAGAAAGAGTGAAGCGTGTGTTGAATTATAAGAAGCCGACTTTCTGGGTTATTTTGGCGGTCGTCGCGGCAGGTGTTATTTTAGCTGTATGTTTTCTGACGAATCCTCCTAAAACGGACATTGATGTGTCGAAACCCACTGAAACGGAGGTACCGAAATCCACTGAAACAGATGTGTCAAAATCTACCGAGTCGGAGGTCGAGGCATCCTGGCCGGCGTTGGCGGATATACGCAAGAATTATTCCGCGGAAGAAGCGGAGGCGGACGGCTGTGTGGTGATGGACGGGGAGACGATGCTTGCAGGCGAGAAGGCATGGGCGGATTTTGAAAACAGCACTGCCGCGGGGCGCGAGGCGAAAGTGAGAATCTACCAGATGTATGCTTATCAAAGGGGCGTCTATACTGTCAAAGAACTGAGCTACGACGGCTCGACATTTCTGCTGCAATTCTATGACTCAAAAGGTGTAGATGAATACTTGTATTCGAGGAATTACAAATATCTGGTGAAAAGCTTATTCCAACCGGATCCTGAAAGCTCAAATTTATCTTTGCATTATCTTCTTTCCGACGATCCTAATGTGACTGCCGAGGGTTATTTGGCACACATGTTTAGTTCGTACTACTCGCCGGATAGCATCTATAACCAATGCGAGAGATTGTTTAGCCGGCTCATTGACAACGGATGCCTTCTTCAACGTGGATTTGGACTCGCTTTTATCGACATCGACAACGACGGGATAGAGGAAAAATGTTGCCTCGGCTATGGGCCAACCTCCGGTGTCGCTACCTTCACTTTGACTGTTTTTGAAGGCGAGCAGTTCGAGTATGCCGGACTTTTCTCTCCAGCCCCAAACCGCGGCGTCATCAGCTTTTTCCAAGAAGAAGACGGCACGCTGAAAGTGCAGATGAAAAACTGGGGCGTGGCGGAGTATCCGTCTATCGTCGGAGAGCTTTTTGACATTGTCATTCGGGACGGAACACTCGTTCTGGTTGATGAGAACGGGGAGACATTTCCTACCGGAATGAAATAGGATTCGTTTCTCTCCTTCTCACCTAAGAATGATGAAGGAGAGAGTATCTCGAAAAGAGATGTTTGTGCCGTGTGCTAAGAATGACACCTTCATATTCGGAACAACAATATGCTTAAGAGACGATTATTTCTTCTTTTCTTCCTCGTTCTGTTGACGATCCTCTGTGTGTCACAAGGCCGCATCATGTTCGAAGAAAATCACCATAAGAAGTTTAGCCCCGAAGCCTTAATCAAAGAGATGCCCGGCTTCGCCCCGGAAAAGACCGTCAGTCTTTGGATCAATTATTATGATACGGAGACGCCGCTGAAGTTGTTTGACGACTTGATGGAAATCACGGAGGCGGTCGAAGGCGATCTTGTGCTTCAAGTTACAACGATACTTGAGGACGAGACGATTTACGGGCAGACGTATATCCATTCCAATGAGAAGGAGTTGCTCCCTCCATTTTTTTACAGCGATCCAGCCTGTGATTGGAGCCGGACAGCCACCCGAGCATACGTATGGCCGCCGGAAGACGAGCAGGGAACTATTCTGAGAATGACGGATTTGTCAGCCTCAGAACTCGACGGAGAGAAGGTCAAACAGCTCTATAGTCCGATGAGTTTGGCGCGTGAACGATTCGCCGGCCGCCCTGAGAGCGACTTCCCTTCTATTCGAGGTCATCTGGTGACTGAGCGGCGACAGGAGGCGTTGCGCCTTCTCCGACTGTATGAGCAGAATGAATATCCGTATTTTGGCGGAATCCATCCTTATGACGAATTCAACGAAACCATGCAGCTCTTTGCAGAAAGTGAAACGGGACCCGCTTATACGATTATTTATCTTTTCGCTGCCGCACTGTTCGCCATTATCGTCGCCAGCTATTCATTGGATGTCGTAGAAATGTCAAAGGAGATCGGTATTCGCAAGATGCTCGGCCAATCGACGAGCGCGATTGCGTTTAAGCTGTTCCTGCCGTTCAACGGATGGATGGCGCTCACTCTTCTCGTGACGACACTCGCTACATTGCTCGTGACGGTTACGTACTGGAATGCGCTTTTCCTCGAGTTTCTGAAACTGCTTCTCCTCTTTATCGCGGCTGTTCTGCTTATGGTAGCGTTGTCCTTCGGCATCGCCGTCATTTATATTAAGCGCGTCCGCCCCGTTATCTCGACGAAAAAGACAAGTTCACTTACCCTCTTTTCCAACATCAGTCTCGTTCTGAAAATTATTCTTGTGCTCCTCATCGCTGCCCAGCTCTTCGACCTTTTTCCACCACTGAATAGTCTATACAATGCTTCTCGCGCCGAGCGGCGATACGCGCGCAATCAAATTGCGTTCCATGTGGAGGACGCGACACTTCCCTTTGAAGACGAAGCAAAACGTATGTCAAAGAGCAGTGAGATAAAAAACTACTTCAAAAAGCATCTACATGAGTGGGGAGCCCTCACATCAAACTATATAGCGCGTGGCGCCATCGAGATTAAGGGCATCGACGAAAAAGGCGAACTGATGACGACAGAAGTCCAACTTGGCTGTGCGCAAATTTCATACCAAGTGACTCTCATGAACAAAATCCTTGATGCGGACGGCGAACGGATTCAATTCGATGCTCCTCCAGAAACGACCGTTCTCCTCGTTCCGGAAGGCGCTAAGCTTGAAGACGCCAGTACATTTATGTTGGATGAACTGACAAGAGGGAAAAAGACGATCCCGATCAAGCGGAATCAGAAGATTCTCCTCCCGACCGGTGAGGTGGCGTACGACTCCATCCTTATCCTCGTGTCGTCCGCTCATGCGAAGGCTTACGCGAATTACGTTCCGGATACGGTGGAAAACAGGGAGAGTATCCGCAAGGTCATGGATGCGGGAGGATATTCTCCCGACTGGTACGAGCTTTGCTCCGAACCGATGATACAGACAAAAGAACTTAACTTGCAAGCAGTGCGCCGCCCCGCGGTCATCAT
>Ga0208195_1001153_pt1 | contig 30264 bp, 27 predicted proteins | sample AD_UKC077_MetaG_FD_184441 | JGI IMG/M metagenome (GOLD analysis project Ga0208195, IMG submission 184441) | Active sludge microbial communities of municipal wastewater-treating anaerobic digesters from USA - AD_UKC077_MetaG (SPAdes) (version 2) | ecosystem: Engineered > Bioreactor > Anaerobic >... | reverse complement strand
CCGGGCTGGTCACGACCGGAAGCAGGATCGGCGTCATGATCATGATCAGCGGCGCCATGTCCATGAAGGCACCGAGGACCAACAGGAGCAGGTTGATGATCAAGAGCAGAAGAATCCTGTTGTCCGTTATCCCCACCAACCACATGGTGATCTTCGCCGGGATGCGGAGGTCGGTCATCATGTAGGCGAACGCCTTTGCCGTAGCGATGAGGCTGAGCACGACGGCCAAAGTCCTCAGTGAGTTCTTGAGCACATGGCCAAAGTTGCGCAGCTTTCCGGTTCGGAAGATGAAGTACGTGAGGATGAAGGTGTAGAAGCATGCGATGGCGGCGCTCTCGGTCGCGGTGAAGATACCGAGTCCGACACCACCCATGATGATGACGATGGTCATCATCGGCAGGATCGCATTCACGATGATCTGGATGCACTTGCCCATCTCAACGGTGAAGAGCGGGTTGCCCATGATCATCCAGGTCTCAGGATTCCGGTGGAAGCTCCACTTCCCGTTTTTCGACGATGAGAACTTAAGCCAGCGAACCGGATCACCCATGCCGATCCTGATGCCGCCGGGGAACTGGTAGTGGTGGCGCAGCACGACACAGTACACCAAGAGTGAAAGACCGAGGAAGACGCCGGGGATGGCACCGGCCATGAACATCCGCCCGATGGAGATACCACCACCGGCAGCCAGCGCATAGATGACCATGTTGTGGCTCGGCGGGATCAGGACTCCCTGACAGGCGGTGACGACGGTAAGGCTTACGGAAAACTCGCGGTTGTACCCCTGCTTGACCATCAGAGGGATGACGACCGAACCGAGGGACGAGACGTCGGCGACGGCGGAACCGGAGATCCCACCGAAGAACATCGAGTCGATACAGTTGACGTAGGCAAGTCCACCCTTGTAGCGGCCGACGATCAGGTTGGCCAGGTCGATGATCTTATCGGAGACCTCGCCTTCCGACATGATCTCTCCCATCAGGATGAAGAACGGGATGGCGAGCAGAGCAAAGTTGCTCACGCCATCATTCATCATGCGTACCATGACCGTCAGGTTCGTCCCATTGACCAAGGCAGAACCCAGGGTGGAGAGCAAGAGCGCAAAGGTGACCGGCACCTTGAGCATGAGGAGCAGGATGAACCCTCCCAAGAGAACAATCGTTGCAAGTGTCGTGGTTGTCATGACAGGTCTCCTCCTTCAATAGTGTGTCCAGCAAGGGCTTCCTGCCTTTGCTCCTTCACCACCTCGTTCCAGTCGACTTCCTTCTCTGAGTAGAGGAGGTCGTCCGGATCCAGGACACCGGTCATGAAGAGCAGCTGGTCGAAGGCGATGACAAAGCCTGCCATCGGAGCGGGGAGATACTGGATGAAAGTCGGCCATCCGGTCATCGGCAACACCCCCGGCAACACCGCGAGGCGTGCAGCATAGCGCCATCCGTAGAACAACATAAAGAGACCACAGACCAAAACACAGAGATCTGAAAGGAAATCCAACACCTTACGGGTCTTTCCTCCGCTTGGAAAGATGTTGTAGAAGACGTTCATCGAGATGTGCATGTGGTCACGCACACCGATGGCGGTGGCAAGGAAGGCGAACAAGGTCACCAACAGGACTGGAACCTCTTCGGCCCAGCCGATACCGGTACGAAAGACATAGCGCAGCGTCACGTTCATGATGACCAGGACGACCATCAACGCCAACGCAACCTGGGCGATGTACAGCAGAAGCTTGTGAGCCCAGTGGTTCGCGACACGGAGGATCTCGGCGATCGCCGAGGAGCCGTGCATCTTACTCGGATCGGGGACCAGCCGGTTCTCCTCAAGCCAGACCCGGAAGCGGCCCTTCGGTACAGCAATCTTGTTCATATAACTTGCCCTCTTGAAGTGTGAAAGAACAGGGGAACACCAATGGTTCCCCTGAGATAACGATCAGGGTCTGGATTAGCGGTATGCTTTTCCGATCTCCTGGATCTCGGCGATGATATCGGCGTATTTCGAGCCGAACTCTTGGTACAGCGGAGCCATGCGGGTCTGGAACTCAGCGAACGCTTCCGGGGTCAGGTCGATGACCGTGGTGCCCGCTGCGCGAACGATGGCCTCAGCCTCTTTTTCCTTCTGTGCCCATGCGGCGATCTCGAAGTCCTGGGTGTCCTTGGCAGCCTGGCGGATGATCGCCATGTCGGCCTCGCTCACGTTCTTGAGCGCGGCGACAGAACCGAGCAGGATCTCGGGAACGCGGGTGTGGGAGTCGAGGGTGTAGAACTTGGCAGCCTCGTAGTCGCCCATGTTCTGGTAGGTCGGCCAGTTGTTCTCAGCACCGTCGATGACGCCCTGCGTGATAGCAGAGTAGACATCATTGGGGCCGATTCCGGTCACGCCAACACCGCCGAGCAGCTCGACCATACGCACCATCATCTGGTTGTTCTGCAGACGAATCTTCAGACCGGCCATGTCGGCGACTGAGCGAACCGGCTTGGTGGTGTAGAAGGAGCGAGCGCCTGCATCGTAGTAGCAGAGACCGATCAGACCGGAACCCGACTTCTCAACATCTGCGAGCAAATTCTGGCCAACAGACCCGTTGAGGACTGCCCACATGTGCTCACCGTTGTTGTAGAGATACGGCATCTGGATGGCGTTCAGGGCATCAACATAGCTGGCCACCGGGGAGGTCGAGACACGGGCGAAGGCGAGGTCGCCAACCTGCAGTGCCTCAACGGCTCCAGTCTCCTGTCCATACAGGGTACCACCGGAGTAGACCTCAATCTTGATGCGGCCATTGGTCCGCTCCTCCACGAGGCGAGCAAACTCATAGTCTGCCATCGTGGTCGGATACCCTTCGGCGTGGACCTCTGAGAGCTTCAAGACGATCTGCTTCTCTGCTGACGCCTGGGCGAACAAACCCACCGAAGCAATCAGGAAGACTACACACAACGCAACAATAGTCTTTTTCATACATTCCTCCATAAAAAAATAGTGATATCAGTTCTTATCATAGGCAAAAAATGCCCATATTGCAATGTTTTTCGAAGCGCCCACGTGTTTGGCGCATTCTACATATCCGTATGCGAGACCACGCCTCACATCAATCTCTTTGATCATACACTTCCTATCGAAAATCATATTCCTGTTCAGCATACGCCATCATTCAGCAATTGAGAATGAGGAAAAACAGGGAATATTGAGTAATCTTTTATCAAAACTGCTACTACCAGCAGAAAGCCATTCACTACTCAGCGCCGAGGTTTTCCCTCAAAAGCGCGGCCCCGCTCCCCTGGGCTTTGGGCCTCTTTGACCGAGGAGGGTGAAATCCCCCAGTGCTGGCGAAAGATGCGGCTGAAGTAGTTGGTATCGGTAAAGCCGGTGGCCTCAGCGACATCTTTGACCAAGTAATTGGCCCTCTCATCCTTGAGCAGCTCATAGGCACGCTCCATGCGCAGCGTCGTGAGGTATTCTACGAAGGAAGCGCCCAAATAGGTGCGGCAGAGCGTGGAGAAGTACTTGCAGTTGATGCCTACAATAGAAGCCATCTTCTCTACCGTGATCGGTTCATCGAGATGATGCGTGAGGTACTGCTTCACATACTCAAATGCGCGTTCATACCGGTCTCGTCGATCAATCTCCCTTGCCGCAATCGCTGAGCTGATCAAATCCATCAGATATGCCTCCTGTTCCATGACCGAGAGCGCCGGCACCTTCGGGATATGCAACAAGGGAATCGCCTTGGCTATCTGGTACGACAAGAAGGTCAACGGCTCATACAAGAGAGCGGAGGCCCCCTCCAGGCAGCCTGCCGTCTCAATGGCGGTATTGATGAGGGTGCTGGCGTGCAAGAGGGCCGCCTGCTCTTCAGGGCGGAGGATCGCAGTGAGAATTTGCTCGACCAACTGGTTCTCGAAACCCGTAGGACTCTGTTTCTGCAACACCTCACTGTATCGTTGGAAGGAGAGGTTGTTGTTGTAGGCGTATGAATAGGCGATGGTCGCGGTGAGGATCGAAGTGGAGATCTCCCCATAGCCGGTAAATGGGATTCCGGTTCCGATGATGAAATCATGCATCGTTGAAGAGTGCGGGAGTTGTTCGATGAGCTTTGTTCCTTGGTTTGAGAAGAGCAGGACCGTGGTGCATTGATTTGAAGGAAAGTAGCAGATCCGGACGTTGAGTGGGGCCAAGAGCGTGGTGACCTCCCTCTCCGTGATCCCATTGATGACCAACGCGATGCCCTGGGTGCCCCGTATGCCCTGCATGGTGAAGTACTTGCTCACTGCCTCCTCCTTGAGGTTGTTGTACTTCAATGCAGTGAAGAACTCCGTTGAGAAGAGGTTCAACGTCTGCCTCACCTCTTTCTCCCTCTCTTCGCTGATCGCCTTCTTCGCCTCCAGTTGCTCGAGGATTCGGTCAAGGAGATCGAAGATGTCCTTGCGGGAGACCGGCTTGACGAGATACTCGTTGGCCTGGAGCCGCACCGCTTGTTGGGCGAACTCAAACGTAGACCAGGCGGTGAGGAAGACGATCGGGATGTCGGCTTTCTCGCTTCGAATCAGACGGGCGGCTTCAAGTCCGTCCATGCCGGGCATGCGGATATCGAGGAAGATGATGTCCGGTCCGTGCTGCCGGAAGAACTGAACGGCTTCAAGCCCATTGCGGGCCTTGATGATCCTGAGTGGGAATTTCGCCTGCTTGACCAAGAGTTCGATGGCATCACACTCCATCGGCTCGTCGTCGGCGATCAACAAGGTATACATGATCTATCTCCGTTTGATGGGGAGGTCCAAGGTGACCCGGGTCCCCCCTGATTCGTTGACTTTCTGCAAATCGACCCGGGATTTTCCGTTGAAATACAGATCGAGGCGACCGATGATGTTTTGGATTCCGATGTGTTGCTTCTTCTGTTTCAAAGCCAGTTCGAATTTCTCCAGGTCGATCCCTACCCCCGTGTCCGTGATGGTCATGATCGCCCGCTTGTTCTCCTTCTTGATGACAATGGAAATCTCTCCCCCCTCGATCATCGGCTCAAGGCCATGGATCATGGCGTTCTCGACAAACGGCTGGATGACGAAGGGAGGGAGGCGCAGATCTTCCAGCTCTTCGGGACAGACGATCGAGTACCTCAGGCGTTCTTTGAACCGATACTGTTGGATCGCCAGGTACTCGCTCACGAAGTGCAACTCCTCCTTCAGGCTCACATCGTCGTGGTACTCGAGCGTATAGCGGAAGATCGAAGCGAGGCTGTCGATGAGATCGACGGTGGTGTCGGCCCCCTCAAAGAGGGCGGTCCGGCTGATGACGTTGAGCGTATTGAAGAGGAAGTGCGGGTTGATCTGGGCCTGCAGGGCGTTGTAGCGCGCCTTCTCAAGCTCCCGCGTGGTCCGGATCCGCTCAATCTCCTGCTTATGGATCGTCTTCTCCAACCGACTGTTTTCCTCGATCATCTCGATGCGCTCCTTCAGGCTGTCGCGCATCTGTTCCATGCTCTGCGCCAGATACTGCAACTCCTTGGGGCCGGACCACGGGATGGGAGTGCCCTCAAACTGGCCGTGCTCGATCTCCCGAGCGATATCGACCATCGAGGAGACCGGACGGACCAAGCGCATCGTCATCTCATAGGTGACGATGGTATAGGTCAACACAAGAAAGAGAAAGAGCAACATCGCGATGTTGCGGTAGCGGAGGATCTGGATCCGAGTGGTGAGGATCCAGGCGACATCTGAGCGGACCAAGCGGGGCAGGTACTGACCGATGGTATACTCCTGGAGGTAGGTGAACACCTTGTCGGTGGCATAGAAGAGGTTGAAGAACTCCTGTTGGTTTTCATCGCTTCTCAGTCGCTTGAGCTCATCGAGGTTGTTGTGGATGTAGGTGATGCCATTGGCGATCCCCTTCTGAAGATGATAGCGGATGGGGTCTCTCTCATACTCGACCGCCAGCTGGTCGAGGGTCTGCAAGATCGTCTCCTTTTGCTCCTGGAACTGGAAAATGAGCTGCTCGACTTCCGCCGGATCGTCCTCGAGGGCAAGGGCAGTGAAGGTCGCCCGGCTGTTGTTGAGCTCGGAAGAGAGGGAGATGACCGCTTCATAGCGGGAGTTCCTGCCCACCATCTGGCTCAGCATGGAGAAGAGGAGACCGAACAGCAGGATGTTCACCGCGAAGATAATGGCGATCGTCCCCAGGTTGTAGGAGAGCAACCACCCCTTGAGCGTTCCCTTTGAGTGCGTATCTGTTGCGGTGTGCTCCATCTCACCCACTATTGCACCGCCTTGATCCGCTCCACCCAACGCTGTTGTTCGCTGTTGAGCATCGACTGATAGAGGGGGGCCATGGCGGCGGCGAACTCACGTTGGTCCGTGATCTTGTTGATCTGCGAGCCGGCGGCCCGCACCTTCGCCTCGCTGGCCTTCTCGAAGTCAACCCACGACTGGATCTGGACGGTCTGGCTCTCGCGGGCGGCGCGCTTGATGATCGCCTGATCCTCCTCGCTGAGTTGTTCCATCATTATCCGGCTGGCAATGAGCATCTCCGGAACCCGGGTGTGTTCATCGATGGAGAGATATTTGGCGACCTCATAATGCCGCTGCGTATCGTAGGAGGGCCAGTTGTTCTCGGCCCCATCGATGACGCCCGTCTGGAGGGCCCCGTAGACATCGCCGTAGGTCATCGGGGTCGGTACCGCCCCGAGGGCCTGGACAAGGCCCATCATCAAGGAGGATTCCTGGACCCGGATCTTCAGCCCCTTCATGTCGGAGACGGTGTTGATCGGACCCTTGGTGGTGTAGAAGTTCCGTGCCCCTCCGTCGTAGTATGCAAGCCCAACGAACCCCTTCTCCCCCATCAAGGTGAGGAAGTAGTCCCCGATCTCACCGTTGAGGACCTTCCACATATGGTCGCTGTCGCGGTAGAGGTACGGCATCTGCAGGGCGTTGAGGAGCGGCTGGAAGTCGGAGAGCGGGGAGATGGAGACCCGGGTGAAGTCGATGCCGCCGAACTGGACCTGCTCAATGGCGCTCTTCTCATCACCGAGCTGGCCTTGGGGGTACACCTCGACGATGATGCGTCCATCGGTGTACTCCCCGACACGGCGTGCGAAGTCCTCATCCCCGACGACGGTGGGGTAGCCGATGGGCTGGTTGTCTGCCAGACGGAGCACGATGGGTTGCACACCCGAGTCGGCCTTCTCCTGACTACCCCGTGCAAAGCCAACGGAGACGAACAGGATGCCCATCAAAAGGGCCAACAACGCCCTCCTTTTATGCATCTGCCGAGAATAGAACACCTGAGGCCACTCCTTGCAAACCCATGCGCTGTGCCATGAAAGAATACCGTTGTCTCCCATCATACTGATTTTCGTATGATTACGCCATGATTCGGGGTGTGCGTCAATGCCATCGCCACAAGAGAACGAAGGGAGGCCGTTCGGCCTCCCTGTCGTTGGTGCGCACGCTTCTCTTAGTTGTTCTTCAAGAAGTTTTCCCATGCACGCTGAACTTCGGCGGCAACGGTGCGGGGGGCCTTGGAACCAAGACCGATCTCCTGCAGACCGCTGTTGATCACGTTGTAGACGTCGGAGTGCAGCACACCGTCGATGACCGGGGTGATGGGCACATACTCGTTGTAGTACTCCGCCCGCTTGGTGATGAACGGCTCAAGGTTCTGCTCAGCGGCGACCTTGGCGACATCAACCTTGAGGTTGGAGGGGAACGAAGCACCGGTGGTGAGGCGGTAGGTCTGTACATACTCGCCCTGCAGGTACTTGATGAGGCGCCATGCAGCCTCTTCCTTTGCACTGCCGGCCGGGATGTTGGCGCTCATGCCCCAACCGGTTCCGACCACTCCACTGTTGGAGTTGGCGACAACCTCGCCGGGAAGGTTGGTGATCACCATCAGCTCGAAGTCATCGGCCTGGGCCTTGGCGTTGATCAGGGCATCACCGGTGGTGATGTCGGTCATGAACGAACCGGTCGCCCAGTCGCCGTCGATGAGGAAGGCGGCCTTGCCGGTGGCAAACGAGGATCTCGATGCACCGTAGGGGCTGGACAGGGTGTTGCGGTTGATCATGCCACTCTTGTACATGTCGTCGATCAGCTCAAGGGACTTGACGAACCAGTCGTCGGTGAACTTGATCTTGCCCGCCGCAAGGCGGTCATACCAGTCGGTCCCGCCGTAGCGGCCGACGACCATGCTGAAGAGACAGCTCTGCATCACCCAGTCGTCCATGTTGTCCATGGCGATGAGCTCGATGCCCTTTGCCTTCAGCGTGCTGACCATCTTCTTCATGTCGTTGTAGTCGGTGGAGAGCTTCAAGCCGTTGTCCCGCAGCACCTTCTTGTTGACGAAGAGCATGTGGGTGGTGGTGATGCCGTTGGGCAGCTCGCCGAGGAAGCCGGAGAACTGCGGTGCCAGGGCTGCGGGGTTGTAGTCGTCTACCAGACCATCACGCTCGAGCAACGGCATCAGATCCTTGACGCTTCCGGTGGTGTGGAGGCTGGTGGAGCGTCCACTCGGCCACATGTAGAGCACGTCGGGCAACTGTCCGCTTGCGATATACGCCTCGGTCTTGTAGTGGAACGGCTCGTTGAAGAGGTCCTCACGGACAATCTTGATGTCCGGGTTCTCTTTCTCGAACTTCTCCCATACCAAGCGTACCTCATTGGCGCTGTTGGGCTCACTCATGTCGATGTAGTTGAGTACATTGAGCGTGACCTGGCCTTTCGCCTCTTCCTTGACTCCTTGTGCAAAGAGTGATGAACCGATCACCACCAGTGCAAGAAGTACTACGGTTACTCTCTTCAATCCAGTCATGGCAACCTCCTGATGACTTCCAAATGCGTTGTTCAGAGGGGCTCTCCCCCCTGTTCTTCTATCCACCACCCCGATGGGGTGAAGTCCTGTATTCAATAGTTCATACTTTGTACAAACTAATGTTACCACGCTCTCGGTGAGCTGTCAAATAGTTTTGATCAGCCTTTCACCGCTCCCGCTGCAACTCCCTTCGTGATCTCCTTGCGGAAGGCCAGGTAGAAGAGCAACATCGGGATCAAACCGATCACGAGGGCGGCAAATTGCTTGCCGTAGTCGGTCGACAACGCCCCGGCGAACTTCTGCACCCCTACCGGGAGGCTCTTGAGGCCGTCACTACTGGTGAGGATGTTGATCAACATGAACTCGTTCCACGTGCCGGTAACCGTTAGGATGGCGACGGTGACGGCCACGGGGATGGACATCGGAACGATGATCCGCCAAAAGATGCGTCCATAGGTGGCCCCATCGATGCGGGCCGACTCAACCAAGGCATCGGGGATCGACTTGATGTACTCGGTGCCCAGGTAGACGCCCATCGGCATGCCGATGCCGATGTACGGGATCAGGACGCCCAGGCGGGTGTTGTAGAGCCCCACCCAGTTGACGATCAAGAAGAGCGGGACCATGATCGACTGCAGCGTCAGAAGGATGCCGATGACGAACGATCCGTAGAGGATCGGCGTAGCCTTGTGGCGGATCTTTGCGAAGCCGAAGCCGGCCATGGCGCTGAAGACGAGGATGGCGAGTGTCGTGATGCCGGTATAGATGACGCTGTTGACGATGAGCATCGGGAACTTGCCCCGTACCCAGGCGTCCTTGTAGTTGATGGTCACCCATTTCTTGGGGAACCCCAGCTTGTTCATCTGGAACTCGGTGGTCGTCTTGAAGGAGCTGACCACCAGCCAGAAGAGTGGGTAGAGGGCCATGACGGTGAAGAAGATCATCACCAGGTAGATACCCACCGAGCCGAGCCGAGAGCGGGTGTTGTGGTCTTTAATGTCGTTCATCACTCCCTCCCCCCGAACTTGTTCTCCGCGAACTTCGTCAAGCCGATCAAGGCGAAGCTGATGATCACCATCACCGTGCTGATGGCGTTGGCCAAGGGGTAGTTCGGAGCTCCCTTGAACGCCTTGTCGAACATATAGATGGAGAGGACGCTGGTGCGGTTGGCCGGTCCCCCCCCGGTCATGACGTAGATCAGGTCGAAGGATTTCAGCGACCCGCTGATCGCCAGGATCGCCGTGACGACGATCACCCCACTGAGGGCCGGCAAGATCACGTGGCGCAGGACCTGCATCTCGCTCGCCCCGTCGATGCGGGCCGCCTCGATGACCGCATTGTCGATCTTCTGCAGGTTGGCCATGAAGATGATCATGTACATACCGCTGTACATCCAGAGGATGACGAAGAGCACCGGTATCATCGGATGGCTGCCCATCGTATACTCATACCCCGGCCTGAAGATCCGCATCAGCTCAGGGAAGGCACCGTGGGGTGCGAAGAAGGACTTCCAAAGGATACCGATGACGACGGTGGAGATGACGGTGGGCAGGTAGATCATCGTCTGGAAGAAGTCACGGGCGCGCACCAGGCCTCGGTAGAGGACGTAGGCGAGGAAGAAGCCGAGCGGAATCTGGCCCAGGACGGAGACAAGGACAATCCAGAGGTTGTTCTTGAGCGCCCGGTAGAAGTACTCATCGGCGAAGAGGCGCTTGTACCATTTCAAGCCGACCATCTCGACGGGGCGGCCCCCGAAGAGCTTGCCACCGTTGTAGCTGGTCAGGCTCAGCACCACCGAGAAGATCGTCGGAAATGCCATCACCGCGATATAGAGCAAGAAGCCCGGCAAGACGAGGCTCCAATACGCCCTCCGTTGCTCGCGCTTCGTGTCAGCCATGGTAAGGACTTTAGCCATAGGCTTCCTCCTGTTGTAGTTTGACATAGGTTTTCTTGGCGGGGAAGACCTGGTCGACCACATCATCCCAATCAAAGTGAGTCTTGCTTTCAATTTCACTGAGTTCGGGCACGGCGAAGAGCTTCTGCAGGAACATCATCGCCGCTCCCTTGGCCACCACCGTCGCATCCTGGGTGTCGAAGTAGAGCTTGCAACCCACCTTCGCCAGCACGTCGAGGAACTGTGGGCACCGGTCGGCCAAGAGCGAGCGCAGCTTCGCCTCATCGCTGAACGGTCGACCATGGATGAAGAAGACGCGGGGGTCGAGGACCGAGACGACCGGGACCAGGGAGCTGAAGAGGTCGACCATGAAGGCGGCCCACGCCTCCTCGTCGTTGACGCTCTTGATCAAGAGCTCCTCGCTGAGGCCGGTCTGTCCGATGCTCTTTCCCCGCCAGGAGAGGGTGCAGATCTCACCGCTGGAGTGATGGGAGCCGTGGTAGACCTTGCCGTCGAGGCAGAGACCGATCCCGACTCCGATGCCCGCCCTGTCATCGAATTGGTAGTTTCCCTCATGGTAGTCGGCGATCATACAGATGAAGTCGCCGAGGTTGATGTTGCGGTTGACCGTCATGTCCAGCCAGGCGGTGCAGTTGGCGTCGTTCTCGACGAAGACCAGCACGTCGTACCGTGAGGAGACGAAGTCGTAAAAGTCGTAGTTGCGCAGCCCGAACGGCTCGGCATACCGGATGATTCCATGCTCTGACTCCACGATGCCGGGGATGCCGGCGACCACCGCCAGGAGCGGAAGGCCGATGCGCTCCGTCTGTGCAAGGACGATGTCCATCAAAAAGATGATGATCGAGTCGAAGTCGACCTCCGGGAGCTTTCCCTGCTCCTCGAAGAGGGTCCGACCGGTGATGTCCAAGAGGACCAGGCGGTAGTGTGAGGGCTGGATGTCGAACCCCGCGACGATGCCGAAGCGCTCGTTGAGGTGCAGCGTGATGGGCTTTCGCCCCCCACGACTCATCCCACTGCCCTCCTCCCCCTCATAGACGACCTCGTTGTCGATCAGGGAGGAGATGATGTTGGTGACGGTGGAGCGGTAGAGGTTCAGCTCTCGGGCGATATCCACCCGGCTGATGCCCGGGGTCTTCCAAATCAGTTGGGCGACCAAGGAGGTGTTCGCATTCTTCTGAAATTCATTGTTGTTGATTCTCACGACGCCTCCCATAGTATCGTACTAGTTTGTTCGCTCTCTGTACAAACAAAGCCTACCATTCCATTTTTCCCCTGTCAAGCACAAAGTGAAGATAATCACCTCAGTATGTACAACCTTTGTACTGTATCCCTTCTAGACGCTGACACCGTATCTCCCAAACATGCAGTGCGGGATCATCATCCAGGCATCCAATCAGAGCATTGAAGCCCGGGCTCCAGGAGAAAGAGGGATACCATACGGTACTGTTTGTAGGTATGTACAACCCTTGTACTTGACTTGTCCACCGCCACGTGGTACCAAATGGCCATGAACACACCCCACACCCTCCGAGCAAGTGACCTGCTCTTCCCCACCCCGGTTTCGATCGAGGACCGTGACGGCTCCTACCGCCTCCACAGCACCACCACCATCGCAGCCTCCCCGCCGTTCGAAGAGACAGCCGATACCGCCGCAGCCCTGCTCGGTTGCAAACGGGGCGGCGAGGATATCCTCTTCAAGCATATCGAGGGGCTCGATGACGAGGAGTACCGGCTCTCCATCAGCACGGTGCAGGTCGTCATCACCGCCTCGACGACGCGTGGGGCCTTCCACGGCCTCTCTGCGGTGCGGAAGCTCGCCCTCATCAACGACAACATCCTGCCTGCGTGCAGGGTATGTGACAAGCCCGCCTTCGTCTGGCGCGGCTTCATGCTCGACTGTGTCCGCCACTTCTTCAGCGTCGATTTCATCAAGAAGCTCATCGATGCCGCCTCCCTCTTCGGCCTCAACCGCTTCCACTGGCACCTCACCGATGACCAAGGGTGGCGCATCCCCATCGACGGGTGGCCAAAGATCGAGGAGATCGCCAGCCGCCGCAGTGAGCTGCAGTACAATGATGGGCGCACCTACGGGCGCCTCTACACCAAAGAGGAGATTTGCGAGGTCCAGGCGTATGCCCACAAGCGACAGATGATCGTCATCCCCGAGGTGGAGACCCCGGGCCACGTCTCGGCCCTCCTGGCCGCCTACCCCGAGTTCGGGTGTACGGGCGGCCCCTATGAGGTCCAGGACCGCTGGGGCATCTTCAACGAGGTGCTCTGTGCCGGAAACGATGCGATGCTCGCCTTCTTCGAGGACGCCATCGCCCAGGTGGCCACCCTCTTTTCCGACCCGTACATCCACATCGGCGGGGACGAGTGTCCCCAGAGTGCATGGGAGGCGTGTCCCAAGTGCCAGGCGCGCATGAAGGCGGAAGGCTTGACGGGAGAGCACCAGTTGCAGAGCTGGCTCACCAGCCAAATCTGCGCGATGGTCCACAAGAACGGGAAGCGCCCCATCGGTTGGGACGAGGTGCTCGACGGCACCGAGGCTATGGGCCTTCCCTCCGACCTCATCGTCCAGTCGTGGCAGGGAGTCCGGGGAGGCATCGAGGCGGCCAAGCGCGGCCACCAGGTCATCATGAGCCCCAATACGGTGGGGTGCTACCTCGACTACCGCCATCTGGACAGCGCCGAGGAGATGGGCAACCTCGGTGTCTCCACGCTGCGGCAAGTCGCCTCCTTCACAGCAACCCCGCCGGAGATGGACGAAACAGCCAAGGCAATGGTCCTCGGCGCCCAGGGCAACCTCTGGACCGAACGCATCCTCTCCGCCCGCCAGGCCGAGTACCTGCTCTTTCCGCGCTTGCAACTCTTGGCACAGCAGCTGTGGAACCCTCGAGAGGCGGATGAGAACCTCAAGCGGGTCGAGCTGTTGATCAGGTACTGTGAGAAGCTGGATCTCCACTGTTACCGGGGGGTGGCTGAGTAGGCATGAAAAAAATCCACCGGGAAGGATCTTCACTTCCTGGTGGATGTACTCTCTCTCGGCCTCCCGTATCGGGAGGTTTTTGTTTAGGCGAGTAGATCTCGCGGGATCACGATCAAACGCTCCTCGCTGGGGCGATAGAAGGTAGCGACGAAGCCGATGATGGAGACCAGCTCGCTCTTCGAATTGCGGGCCAGATCCTCACTGAGGGGACGAATCTGGTCCTTCTGGGCCTGGAACTTCACCTTCACCAGCTCATGGCTGGCAAGCGACTCCTCCAGACTTGCGTAGATGCGCCCGTCCACCCCGCCTTTGCCGACCATGACGGTCGGCCTAATCGGGTGGGCGAGGTTCTTGAGGTATGCACGCGTTTTGCTGTTCATCATCAATCCTTGTACTTCTGGGCCACGAGATAGCGCTTGACCTTCTTGGTGCTGGTCATCTCAAGCGGTTCGTCGATCACCGTGGTGCGGGTAATCTTCTTGTAGGACTGCAACTTGCGGTTCACCTCGGTGACAATCTCTTCCATGCGCTCGGTGATCTTGGCCTGAGCCGCCTCGCCGTGCTCCTTCTCCATCTGGTCGCGGTACGCTTGGGTGGGATGAATCAGGGCGCGAATCCCTTCGCTGTGGGACTTCTTGTCGACGATGTAGCCGAGTACACAGATTGCCTCGATCTCGCCGTAGAGCTGGAAGTGATCCTCGATCTCCTCGGGGAAGACGTTCTTGCCTCCCTCGGTGACGATGAGGTTCTTCGCCCGACCGGTGAGGTAGAGGTAGCCCTCGCTGTCCTGATACCCCACGTCTCCGGTGTTGAGCCAGCCGTCCTCGAGCACCTCGGCGGTCGCCTCGGGGTTCTTGTAGTAGCCCTGCATCACCATCGGTCCCTTGATGTGGATGATGCCGTTGCCATCGCTGTCCGGATCGACGATCTTCACCTCGGTGCCCGGGACCTTCTTGCCCACCGAGGTCTCGATGTACGCCTCGACCGGGTTGAGGTGAGTGATGGGGCTCGTCTCCGTCAGGCCATACCCCTGGACGAAGTCGATGCCAAGCTGGTTGAACATCTTGAAGGTGGAGGCAGGCAGGGGGCCGCCGCCGCTGATGCAGATCCGGTTGTGCTCCAAGGAGAGGTTCTTGAGCAGGAAGCCGAACATCTTCTTGCCGATATTGACCTTGAAGACCTTCTTGATGAAGCCGGAGATGCCCATCATGCCCCGGATGAGGCCGTAGACGATGATGCCCTTCTTGCGCACCCCGTCCATGAGGGCCCCGATCATCTTGTTGAAGAGCATCGGGACTGCGAGGAACATCGTCACCTCACCCTCCCGCATCTCCTTGAAGACCTGGCTGATGACCAGTTTCTTGCCGAAGACAATCGCAGCACCGACACTGAGGCCCTCGATGAAGACGGCCATCATCGAGTAGCTGTGGTGCAGCGGCAGGATCGCGTAGAAGACGTCGGTGTCGTAGATCCACATGTTGCCCTGGACGAGGTAACAGTCGCTGACGAAGTTGCGGTGGCTGAGCACCACTCCCTTCGGGGTGCCGGTGGTGCCGCTGGTGAAGAGAATCGCCGCCGTCTCCTCGGCGTCGGGCATCCGCCTCTTCTGTTTGGGCGCTTTCAAATCGAGGAGGAAGGGGTATGGTGATCCCTTCTCGAGACAGATGCGTTCTTCAAGGGCCAACTCATTCTTCTCATCAAACTCCTTCAGCCGATCCTTGTCGGCGAAGAACATCTTGACTTCGGCGAACTTCATCAGCTTGGCCATGTCGGTGTTGTTCAGGGTCGAATCGAGGGGAACGATGATCGCACCGGCGTAGAGGGTGGCGAGGTACGCAATGCCCCACTCTGGGCTGTTCTTGCCGCTGAGGGCAACCTTGTCCCCCTCTGTGATCCCTTTGGAGACCAGGTAGTCGGCAAGGGTGATGACCTGCTTCTTGACCTCGGTGTAGGTGAGGATCTGCTTCTCTGGCGTGAAGGAGACAAAACAACGGTTGTCCGGATACCGCTTGACTGAGATCTCAAACATCTGCACGAGATTCGGCCACTGCCCTTCGAACATCTTCCCACGGTATTCATCAAGGAAATCCCATGGTTTCCCTGCATCTTTTTTTTGTGCCATATCGGCCTCCTCACGCGGACAGTCTGTGCCAACTATACGGCGGAACAACGAGTTAATCAAGATTTGCATGACACTATTTCAAATTCCGTATAAGTGTAAGGTAGTTTATCTCCGTTGACCAAAAAAGACGGAGCATCTACAGTGTTGAGCGAGGTTCAATTGTATGCCCATAACCAAGTTTTCTGAGATGATTGCCTACATGGAACGCTTCACCAATCTGGAGAAGCAGACCGACCACTACACCACCCGAACCTACCGTCTCGACCGCATGGGAAAACTCCTCGAACACCTCGGCAACCCTGAACGGGAGTTCAAAACGATCCACCTCGCCGGCAGCAAGGGCAAAGGGTCGACGGCCAGCTATCTGGCCACCGCCTTGACCGCACTCGGATACAAGACCGGACTCTTCCTCTCCCCCCACCTCAGTGACTACCGTGAGCGCTTCACCCTCGCCGGACGCTTCTTTGATGAACCACTGCTGGTCGAGGTGGGCAACCACCTCATCGAAGCGCTACAGGATTTCACCTTCATCGATGAGTGGGGGCCAACGGCGCCCACCACCTTCGAGCTCTTCTGCGCCTATGCCTACCTACTCTTCTCGAGAAGCGGCTGCACCTGGGCGGTCATCGAGACCGGCCTCGGCGGCCGGCTCGACGCCACCAACACCATCGTCCCCGAGGCGGTCCTCCTCTGCCCCATCGAACTGGAACACACCCGGATCCTCGGCACCACCCTCGCCCAGATCGCCGCTGAGAAGAGCAAGATCATCAAGGAGGGGGTACCGGTCTTCATCGGCTACCAGGAGCCGGTGGTGATGGACACCTTCCTTGACGAGGCCGAGCGCATGCATGCCCCCGTCCATCGCCTCGACGGCGCCCTCACCGCCCTCACGAGCATCACCACATGCGAGGGCGAGGAGGTCACCTACCGCTGGGCCGATGGGAGGGAGGAGCACCTGCTCCTCTTGATGCGCGGCGGCGTGCAGGCGCAGAACAGTGCCCTCGCCCTGCTCACCCTGCGCACCCTCGGCCTCTATGAGGAGCATATTCTCACCGCCTTCTGTGCCAACACCATCCCCGGACGCTTCCAGAGGCTGGCGACAAAGCCCGACCTCTACGTCGACGGGGCCCACACCTACCACTCCCTCTCGGCCCTGCTGTGCTCGTTCGCCACGCTCTATGAGAAGGAGCAGATCACCATCATCTACGGGGCGCTTGAGGACAAGGACCACGAACACATGGTGCGCACGGTACTCGACCACACCAACCGGGTCATCGTATCGCGGCCGGGCACCTACAAGAAAAGCGACCTGGGACGCCTCAAGGCGCTCTTCGACTCCATGGCGGAGCCGGATCAGACCATCCTCCTCATCGAGGAGAATAGCGCGGCCCTCGATGCGGCCCTCTCCATGACGAGAGAGGATGGAGCGATCCTGGTCTGTGGATCGTTCTACCTTGCCGGGGGCATCAAGGAGGCCTTCGAGGCGCGGGAGGGACGAGGTGAGCCTCAACTGGCGTGAAATCGCCCTGATCCTCAGCGAGCTGCCGCTTGAGGGCAGTGTGCTCCAGGCGGTGGTGCAACACGACTTCAACGCGCTCTCTTGGCACTTCTACCATCGGGAAGTGGGGCGATGGACGCTCTATACCGAGGTGGGAACCCCGCACTCCCGCCTCCACCTCCTCTCCACTCCCATCACGGAGAAGACAGCCAAGCTGCAGCGCTTCATCCAGTTCGCCCGTGCCCGCCTCATCGGAAGCCGGGTCACCCAGGTCTACCAAGCGCCGTACGACCGCCTATTGCGCCTCAGCCTGGACAACCACGGTACCGCGCTCTTCCTCTTCATCCGCCTCTACAGCGGCAGCGGGGCCAATATCATCGTCACCGACGAGCACCTCATCATCCTTGACCTGCTCCTCCGCCGCCCCCGCCGCGGCGAGGTCAGCGGGGCGCCCTTCGATCCAGGACCGGAGCGGACGGAGGAGGGCAAGCCCTTCACCATACGAGCACGGACCGAGGGCTCGTTCAATCGCCAGATCGAGGCCGAGTACAGCCGGGAGAGCAGCGCAGCCGACCTTGACGAGCTCTTGCGTGTGGTACGCACTCGAGGCGAGCGCGAGATCGAAGGCCTCAGGGCCTCCATCGCGAGCCAAAAAAAGAGCCTCGAGGCTTCCGCCGATCATGAGCAGCTCAGAAAGGAGGCGGACCTGCTGAGCGCCAATGCCCACCTCCTTTCTGACAACGCCGATGAGATCGAGCTCTTCGACTGGAAGACCAACGCGATGCTCACCATCGCCCTGGACAGCCGTCTCAAGGGGCGGGCACAGATCCAGCGCGCCTATGAGCGCTACCAAAAAGCAAAAGGGGCCTCTGAACACGCCCTCGGCAAGCTCGCCCGCCTAGAGGAAGAGCTTGCTGTCCGCATCAAGCAGCTCGAGGAGCTCCTGTGCCCCCACAATGATCACTCTGCCTGGATCGCCGACCTCAAGAGAGCGAGTGAGGGGACGGCCAAAGCCCCTCCCCCGGGGCCGAAGAGCCCGGGACTCGTCATCCGAAGCGGTGCCTTCACCCTCCTGGTCGGACGCAACGCAAAGGAGAACGACGAGCTGTTGCGCCGCCACACCCGGGGCAATGACTGGTGGATGCACACCCGTGACTACAGCGGCGGCTACGTCTTCATCAAGGACATCAGGGGCAAGAGCGTACCGCTCGAGGTCCTGCTCGATGCGGCGACGCTCGCCATCCACTACAGCAAGGCACGCAAGGAAGGAAAGGCTGAACTCTACTACACGCAGGTCAAGTATTTGCGGCGCGCGAAGGGGGGCCCGCAGGGCTTGGTGCTCCCCACCCAAGAAAAGAATCTTTCAGTGGTACTGGACGAAGGGCGGCTAAGACAGTTACTTTTACCATATGACGATTTGTAGCGCTGGCCACAGCGGCCTCTACTACCCCCAAGACCCCTCCTCCCTTGCCAGTGAGGCCGCGCCGATGGAGCGCATCGAGTGCCGTTTCCCCAAAGCCCTCCTGTTGCCCCACGCCGCCTGGTCCCATTGCCTGCCGCTGTTGCACCACGGCCTCGCCCATACCAGGGGCCTCGAGGCCCCCCTCATCGTCCTCCTCGCACCCTACCACGGGGTGGGGAAGAACCTCCCGGTGATGGTTCCCAAGAGCGATGCACTCGCCGTGGGCAACACCACCATCCCATTCGCCACTGACGTGCGCGCCCACCTCGCTTCCCGCTTCCCCCTCACCGTCTCCGATACGCCGTTTGAGGACGAGAGCTCCTGGGAGCTCCTCATGCCCCTCATCGCATCCTACCACCCGGATGTCCCCATCCTCCCGATCCTCTCCAGTGAGTTGACCGGCGAGCATCGCCTCCTCTACGCGTCCCTCCTTGCGCAGATCCATAGTCTCTGGCCATCAGCGCTCTATATCGTCACATCCAATGCCAACGAACCGTTGCCCTCCCCCAAGGCCGAAGCGGACGCCATCGCCTTCCGCACCTCTCTGACTGCGCCTGTGACGGGTGGGCACGCCCCCCTCAGCGCCTGCAACCAGAGCGCGTTGGCCGCCCTCGCCCGTCAGCAGTGGGCAGGCGACGCCCGGTGGAGGATCATCGCCCAGATGTGTGAGCGCGTCATCTATGATGAGATCCCCAGCTCCCTTGACATAGAGGAGCGACATGTCTGGCATATCACCGCCCTCCTGGAGGAGTCATGAATAGAAGTTTTTCCCTCACCATCGACGGCACCCCCCTCTCTGCCATCACCATCGCCAGCCAGGAGGCCCAGTTGCCCTCCTACCTCGTGAGCGGGGAGAAACAACCCGGCTACCTCTGGGACGGAGAACACCTCACCCGGTGGTACTGGAAGAGCCTCTCACTGTTCGAAGGGACGCGGGTGCTGACGTTCGAGGCGCTCTCCATCACGCCGCTGAGCCAGCTCTCGACCACGCTCAGAGATGAGGCGCTCACGCTGGTTCGGCGCCTCGCCGAAGCGTTGCTCCGCTGTGATGCCGCCTTCCTCGACCTCAGCAGCGGCATCATCCCCCTCTGGCGCCTCTGGGTGACCGATGAGGGGGAGATCCTCATCATGAGCCAGGATATCGGCGACCTCTTCTCCTCGGTGAGCAGCGACGAGGAGCGCTACCTGAACATCGCCTGCTGGGTGCACCACACCGTCCACGCCCCCTTCTCCCTCATCGACCAGATGACCAGCCTCCTCTACTACAGTGCGGTGGGGACCCCTCCCTTCGCTGACCGCAACAGCCGGGAGGATGGCTTCCGCCACCTTCCGCTCTCCATGATCGAGACCGGACTTGATGAACGAACCGTCTCCTTCATCGACGAGACGCTCTCGATGAGCTTGGCAAAGATGCGCGAGGCGTCGGGCAACAAGCTCCCCCACAAGGCCCTCTCCGCCTTTCTCGAACAGAGCGAGGAGCTCGTCTGGAACCTGGAAGCGGTAGCGCAGGTCATGAGTGAGGAAGCGCGCCTCGCCTCCCCCAAGGCCGCGGAGTTTGCCCGGCGTCAGGCAACGCGGGCCAATGCCAAGATTTTCTGGCGCAAGTTCGGATGGATCATCATCACCGTCGCCCTCTCCCTCGCCTTGGTCACCTCCTTCGTCGTCGGCCGGGTCAAAGAGAGCCTGGCCCCTCCCTACACCGCGACCTTCGACCAAGAGGAGATCATCAAGGCGTACTATGCGGCGCAGAATGAGCTGGACATCCAAAAGATGGACGCCGCGCTGGCGCGCAAGGTGAAGAATCCATCGACGATGGAGGTGACCAACCTCTTCGTCACCCGACAGACGAGACAGGCCTATGAGTCCATCAACGTGCAGGTCGACCCGGTGCAGTGGATCGAGGAGGGTATGCCGCCCATCCTGGAGGGGGCGTTCATCTACGGCGTCAGCGATGTGGCCATAGAGCGCCTCGATGAGCACTCCTTCATAGTACATTCCACCTACTGGGCGCCGTACAACTATGAGGGGGAGACGGAGGAGGGACCGATGGCGGTCTACGCCTACGACATGGTCCAGCGCTTCTCCATCGAGATGGGAAAGAAGGGGTGGTATGAGATCACACAAATCTCAGCGCCGGAGATTGCCAATATGCGCCGCATCGAGGTGGCTACCTACACACGTACGACTCTATTGTAGCGGTGATGGCATCCGTCTGTGATGCATTGAACCACTGGGCATCGGCAAAGCTCTTGAAGAAGGTCAGCTGGCGCTTGGCATAGGCGCGGCTGTTTCTCACGATCTCTTCCCCCACCATGGTCCGGGTGTACTCGCCGGTGGCGAGGGCGGTGAAGAACTCGCGGTAGCCGATGCCGACCAGGGCCGGCCAGCTACGCTGTGCCCCCATGGCCACGAGGCGTCGGATCTCATCCTCAAGCCCCTCCCTGAACATCTGGTCAACCCGCTCCCGAATCCGCCGGTGCAGCTCCTCTTGTTCCCGCATGAGCGCGATGATCAGCGGTTTCATCCCCCGGCGCGCCGTGGTGGGCAGGTCGAAGGAGGAGAGGGGGCGTCCGCTCTGCTGCCAGACCTCAAGGGCCCGGCTGATGCGGTAGCTGTCGTTGATGTGGATCCGCGACCCGCTTGCCGGATCGACCTCACAGAGGTAGGCGTGGGCCCAGGCGCGCCCCTTCTCATCGATGAGGGCCTGGACCCGGGCCCGGGTCGCCTCATCGCTGGCCGGGGCCTCGGAGAGGCCGTAGAGGAAGTGCTTGAAGTAGAAGGCCGTCCCCCCCGTGATGATGGGGACCTTGCCGCGCGACGCGATGGAGCGGATCGCCGTGTCCGCCTCCTCGATGAAGTCGGCGACGGTGAACTGCGTGTTCGGCTCGCGGATGTCGATGAGATGGTGTTCGATCCGGCTCTGCAGCTCCTTCGACGCCTTGGCGCTGCCGATGTCGAGATGACGGTAGACTTGGATCGAGTCGGCGTTGACGACGGCAAACCTCGACGGATCGAGGTTTGTCAACAAGTCGGTCTTTCCGACCCCGGTGGGGCCGAATAGGAAGATGATCGAATCGAACGGGTCAGACGTCGTCTGGAGAATCGAACTTGATTTCACCTGCAAGCGCTCTGGTGAGGACTTCACTGACAATCTTGCCATTGTTCTCCTCAATTTCCTCTCCGCCGCAGCCAGGATTGCTCAGGATGTTCGCCTCTTTGATCGCGACGCAGGTTATCTGATAGATATTCCCCTCATAATCAATAAGGCTGTCTAGTGGTATGCTCACCGTTGGTACTCCTTGTCCCTGTAAGACGGTTTTGTGTGAACCCTACTATAGAGATTTTCCCCGATAATGTACAGTCCTCAGAAGAGATGGCGGTACCCGATGCGCAGATACTGAGCAATCTGATGCCGAGCGAGGGCATCGATGGCGCTTCCCCCCTCGATGGAGAACGGCATATAGGATCCTTCGACGAAGAGCACCTCCCCCCGCCCGAACGTCTCCCAGCTGACAGAGAGGAGGAGTCCGCCGGCGAGGATGTACCCATCATCAGCCCCCCAAGAGAAGCGTCCCCCTACTCCCACGCCGATGACCAGTGGATTGAAGCGCTGGATGCGCCAGACCAGGTTCCCGCTTGCCATGGGGGTGGTGAAGTTGCCATGCACAAGCGGCAGCGAGAGGGAGAGGTTTTGCTCAAAGGAGCGCGTCATATAGCCGACCTCGACAGCGCTGCCCACCAGGCCCTGGTTGAGGCCGATGTACCCTCTCGCCGAGAGGGGCAACACGGTAGAAAGCAGAAGCAACAGGAGAGAGAGCTTACGCTTCACGACGGCGTACCTCCTCGATGATGAGGGCGGCGACCGCTTGAGCGTTGAGGGCGGTGGTGTCGATGACCAGGTCGGCGATGGAGGTATCGTTGTTGTCGATGCCGTAGAGGCGCTGGTAGCGGGCGCTGTCGCGCCGGTCGCGGTCGCTCGTCTCGGCCATCCGATCTTCGAGGCTCCCCCCTTCGCGCCGCACGATGCGCTTCGAACGCTCCTCGATCGATGCATCAAGGAAGATCTTCAGATCTGCGTCCTTGAGCATCCAGATGGCAAGGCGGCTGCCGAGCACGCAGGATTCATGAGAGAGCGCCATCTCGACTTGGCGGCGGTCGACCTCACGGTCGTAGCGGTCGTCGCTCTCAGCAAGCCGGCTCAGCTGCCAGAAGTCGATGCCCCGCTCCTCGGCCAGGGAACGGAAGGTGAAGTTGATCATCTCAAAGCCCAGCGCCTCTGAGACGAGGCGGGTGACGGTGGTGTTGCCACACCCGCTCTTGCCACTGATCGCGATACGCATACGCTCCTCACTCAATGTTGCGAACTTGTTCGCGGATATTCTCAAGGCCGTCCTTCATCCGGACCACCTGCATGTTGAGTTCCACCATCTGGCTCTTGCTGCCGATGGTGTTGATCTCCCGATTCATCTCCTGGCAGAGGAAGTCGAGGCGCTTGCCCACCGGCTCATCGCTCTCCAGGAGCTTGAAGTACTCCTTGAGGTGGACGGCGAGGCGCTTGATCTCCTCATGGATCGAGTACTTGACCAGAAGTACCCCGATCTCCTGCAGGATCCGCACTTCATCCCACCCCTTGTCGCCGAGCAGATCATCGAAGCGTTGCACCAGCTGCTCCTTGACCAGAGCCTCAAGCTCATCGGCGTGGGCGGCGATGACGCCATGTCCCTCCTCGATGATTCTCCCGAGGCGGATCAGATCGGCCTTGGTGGAGGCGCCCTCCCGCTTCTTTGACTCATCGAGTTGCGCCAAGGCGACGGAGAGGGTATCGAAGAGGAGGGTGCGGTAGCTCTCGCTGTCGCTGCTGCGGACAGTGGCCAACACCCCCTCCTGGGAGAGGTAGTCGGCCAAGGTGATCTCAAGGGGGTGTGCCGAAGATGCGGCTATCTTCTCAAAGGCCGCCGTATAGGCGCGCACCGCCCCCTCGTCCACGTGGACGGTCATCTCACTCTCCAGGACCTTGAGGCGGATGTTCACATCGATGTGTCCCCGCTTGGCGATCGCAGAGAGCGCCTTGTCGATCTCGATCTCAAAGGGAGCGAGGGCGTAGGCGATGTTGTGGTTGATATCAAGAAAACGGTTGTTGTAGGACTTCAGTTCGACGGCAAGCTGGACTTTCTCACCCACTGACTCACAGAATCCGTACCCGGTCATGCTCTTCACATCCATCTCCTTCTCATTCGGGCGATTCTCTCGCCCAGATCGCGGTTGTTTCCCGCACCCATGGTAATGCAGAGCGCCCCCTCATGCAACCGGGCGCAGGCAGCGGCGATCGCCTCATCATCCGTTTTGGCATAGCACACCCGCGCTCCCATCAACAGAGAGAGCCGCTCATAGAGCGCCAACGAGGGGTCCTCGTCTCCCCCATCCTGACGCGCCGATGCATAGGTGGCCTGGATGACCAGATGATCGATGGGGCGCAACGAAGCGACAAATTCATCAAAGAGGGCGCGCGTTCGGCTTGCGGTATGGGGAGAGAAGAGCACGACCGTCTCCCGTCCGGGCCAGCGGCGCGACACTTCACCGAGCAACACCACGATCTCCCGTGGGTGGTGGGCGTAGTCGTCGAGGTAGATGACCCCACCCTCCTCTCCCATCACCTCAAGGCGGCCCACCGCCCCGGCGAAGGTGGCGAGGTGACGGCCAAGATGGGCCACCACGGTGGATAGCACCTCGTCGGTGACCAGGGCACTGTCATCGAGGTAGAGCTTGGGAGGGTCTTGGTCAAGCAGCATCGCAGATGCCAGGACGAGCGCGCCGAGGTGGTCGCCCACCAGGGACGGCTCATCGACGACCACGGTGAACAGGAGGTCGCCCAAGCCGGCAAATGCGTACCGCCCTGCTCCTCTCTTCACGATTTTGAAGAGCCCGTCGGCGCTCAAGCCGTAGCCGATGAGCGTGAGGTCGGCCCGCCGGGCCGCTACCACGGAGATGAGGCGGCGAACGAGTGCATCATCGCTGTTGTAGATGAGGATCCCGCGCCGTTCCAGGCCCATGGCCAAGGTTACAAAGCTGGAGAAGACCGCCTCGAGGTCAGGAAAGTAATCGGGGTGGTCCCAGTCGATGGTGGTGATCAAGATGCCGCGCAGGCGGTAGGAGAGGAAGTGGTCCTGGTACTCGCAACCCTCGAAGAGGGCGACCTGGTTCCCCCAATACGGCACCGCATCGAGTGCCTGTTCCCGGCTGCCGTAGAGGGCGTAGAAGGGGAAGCGGCCACCGGTGGCCTGCGAAAGCAGATGCGTCGCCACACTGGCGGTGGTGGTCTTGCCGTGGGTGCCGACCACCGCCCAGCTCTCCTGTTCCCCCGTCAATCGAGCGACGAAGGCGGGGTAATCGAGCACCTCGATGCCCCGCCTCTTCGCCTCCGCGATGATGGGGACAGATGCGCCATAGGCGCTGCTGTGGATTACCAGGTCAGCTGAAGCGGTGAGCAGGTCAGCGTCAAAGCCGTGGTCGACGACCAACGCGTGGGCCTCAAGCGTCGAGTCGGTGACGAAGCGTTCCCCGCTGTCACAGCCGCTGACCTCGTGCCCCATCGCCTTGAGCAGGACGGCCAGATGCGCCATCCCGGTCCCTTTGATTCCCACCAGATAGATCGTCACACTGCCCCCCGCCCATGAGTGTATTGCAATCGAGCGCTTGTTTCTATCCTCTCTGGGAGATTGTCACCCCCACTCGCTCGATGTGGGAGAGCAACTGGGGGTTGTCTCTGTGGGACAAGAAGAGATATCGAAGGTATATGGGGTGAGCAGGCCATCGATCTCACATTCAAGCCTGGCCACCACGGCAGTGGTGAGAGCGTCCCCCGTGATCGTGATATCGACATGTGAGATGGCCCTCTGGGTCCTTGTTGCTCGAGATCCCGATACAAAGTGGTGTGCTTTCATACGTTTTGGGATGAGGAAAAAAAAGACTGTCGCGGTGGACAGTCCTTTCAATAGGGGGCCTTCTTAGGCGGAGGCTTCTTTCTTGATGCGGGCGTTGCAGGGCTTGCAGACCTTGGCCTTCTCGCCATCGAGGGTCACTTCGTAGAGAACCTTGACCCCGGTCCGCTTGCAAGCAGGGCACTCACCGCGTCCACGGTTGATCTCGCTCCTGATCCCACTGCCTCTATGTGCTTTGGACATATACGCTACTCCTTCCGTCGTCAAACTTCGTACCGTTTGAATATATCGGGGTGTCCCATCTCTGTCAAGGGGAGCTCAGAGACGGATCGAAACGGAGAAGGAGAGCGTCGATGCAGCATCTGCCGGAGTGTTGGTGTACCAGGCGGTGGGGTACTCGTAGAGCACCAAGAGCTCAGCATTGCCCAGCTCGCCTCCGAGGCCGATGGAGTGCCGTCCCTCCACCAGGGAGATGCGGATGAGGTCGCTGGCTTGCCTCTTCAGCTCACGATAGCCGGTGAGTAGAGAGAGTGAATAGTCCGGCAGCAGTTGCAGCTTCACCGAGAGGCCTCCGCGCGTCTCCCGCGTTTCATTACTGCCGAGGTTGACCAGATCCAAGGCGCCCTGGGCACGGAAGAGGCGCAACTCGTTGCTGGCGTTGTAGGTGGGGCTGGAGAGACTCAACCCCCAGCTGAGCGTCTTCAGCAGGGAGTCGCTGTCCAGGGTCAGGGGGTCCTCCCCGGTGGAATAGGCGAACTTGCCTACGACCACGCCCATCGAAATCCAATCGTAATCGAGGAGCACGCCGAGGCCGAAGCTGACGGATGAGAGCTCTCCAACACTCTCATAGCGGGCGATGGCGCTCTGGATGAAGTAGTCGAGGAGCAGCTGGTCGTTGTTCACCGTCACCTCGCTGCGGACACTGGTGGCCACCACCTGGGCGCGTACGCCCAGAGAGATCGGACCTCTCCCAAAGGCCCAATCGAGTTCAAGGAGCGTCAGTTTATCACCCCGGTAGGTGCTGAAGGAGCCCCAGTCCTGGTGATCCTCAAAGGTGGTCCGGCTCTCGATCGTCAACGCAAGGTTCTTCGCCATGAAGGTGATGGAACCATCGGTTTGGGGCCGTTCGAATCGGAACTGTCCCCCATGATCGACCAGATCATCACCAAACCCAACACTGCCGATGAAGGTGTGCTCCGCTCTCGTCGAGAGGCCGAGCAGCGCCGGATTGGCGAAGAACGAGTCCGCACCGAGGTTCAAGGCGAGACCCGTCCTCCCCATCGCCCCGGCCCACTGACCGTGGCCATCCAAGGCGAGGGCCGAAAGGCCGGGCAGGAGGGTGACAAGGGCCAGAGCGAAGGTGACCATGACTTTGCCGAAGCGACGCGATCCCATAAGATCAGCATAGCAAATAGAGTGGTAAAACACTATAGGGAGTTTGCAAAGAGCATCAGGTGAAGTACCATAGGGTATGGTAACACTCCATACGTTGCTCCAGGCCTGCTCCATTCCCGTCGGCGACTGGGAGGATCTACCCATCAGCGCCGTGGTACAGCACTCCAACCATGCCAAGGCGGGGGCGCTCTTCTTCGCCTTCGACGGCAACCATACCAGCGGCAGAAGCTGGGCCTCGGAAGCGGTGGCCAAGGGCGCGGTCGCCGTGATCGCGGAGCGGGCCATCGAGGAGCTGTCGGTCCCCGTGATCGTCGTCGCCCAGATCCGCTCGGTCTACAGCCGCATGTGCGCCGCCTTCCACGGTGATCCGCAGGAGAAGCTGACCATCATCGGCGTCACCGGCACCGACGGCAAGTCCACCACCTGCCACTACCTCCATCAGATCATGGCCAGAATCGGCATCCGCTCTGGCCTCCTCTCCACCACCTCCCTCGACGATGGGGCAAACGCGGGGGCCAGCCCATACCGACAATCGACCCCGGAGGCCGAAGCGCTCTTCGCCTTCCTCGCCCGCTGCACATCACACGGTCTCTCCCACGTCATCCTGGAGTGTACCAGCCACGCCTTGAGCGTGGCGTTCGACCGCCTCGGGCCCATCACCTTTGACGCCGCCGTGGTGACGACGGTGAGCAGAGAGCACTTGGACTTCCACCGCACCCCCGCCGCCTACCTCGATGCCAAGATGAATCTCGTGCGGCGTCTGAAGATGAACGGCCTCTTCGTCAGCAGCATCGAGAATGCAGCCCTCGATGCATTCATCTCCCACCTCGACCCCTCCATCGAGCCTATCATCGTAGGTCAGTCTCTCCCCTACCACATTGATGCCAACGGGTGGGAGGGGGTCATCATCGAGGCGGAGGGGAAGCGGGTACAGACAAGTCTGCTGCTCTCGGTTCTCGCGACCAACGCCCTGCTCGCCCTGGTCACCGCACGCAGAATGTGCGAACCACCCATCGACCTCTCGATCCTCTCAGCTCTCAAGGGGGTGAAGGGGCGCATGGAGCGGGTGCCCAACGATCTCGGCATCATCGCCTGCATCGATTTCGCCCACACCCCCGACTCCTATGAAAAACTCTTCTCCTTCGTCTCGACCATCCATTCGACGGGGCGCCTCATCGTCGTCATGGGGGCCGCCGGTGAGCGCGACCGCAGCAAGCGGGCGGCCATGGGGAGGATCGCCTCAGCGCAGGCGGACCTCCTCATCATCACCGAGGAGGATCCGAGGGGCGAGGATGAGGCGCAGATCGCAGCCGACCTGCTCAAAGAGGTCGAAGAGGGGCACGGCCCCATCATCACCATCCCACGAAGACGGAGCGCTATCGCCCGTGCCGTCCGTGAGGCAGGCTCCGGCGATGTCATCCTCTTTTTGGGCAAGGGCCACGAACGCTCCATCCAGCGGCGGGAGGGGACCATCGCCTGGGATGAGCGTGAGGTGGTGAGGGCGGCACTACGGAAAAAGGAGCGGACGCTATGCAGGTAGCACTCATCTACGGCGGGCGATCGACCGAACACGACGTATCGGTGGCGAGCGCCGCCCACATCCACACCGCGATTCTCGACGGGGGGCATACCGTCACCCTCATCGCCATCACCCTTGACGGCAGGTGGTACCTCCAAGAGGAATCGGTTGCAGCCAAGATCGCCACCGACCGGGAGGTGACCCTGCGACCGGGGGTGGGAGCCTTCGTCGACGGCCAAAAACTCCCCATCGACGTCGCCATCGCCCCCACCCATGGCTGGGGGGGCGAGGATGGCAACCTCCAGGGGCTCTGCACCCTCTGCGCCATCCCGCTTGTCGGCTGCGACACCCTCTCCAGTGGAGTCGGCATGTACAAGATGGTCGCCCAAGAGCTCTTTGCAGCCCACGCCATCCCCACCGTGGAGACGGTGTTGGTGGGCGAAGATGCGGCGGTGGACCGTCATCTCTTCGACCGCGCCGTCGAGCGCTTGGGGCCAGCCCTCTTCATCAAGCCGGAGAGCTCGGGCTCCTCGGTGGGGGTGAGTGCCCTGAGAACAGCCGACTTGGCAGCCTTCTGTGAGGCCATACGAATCGGCCGGAAACACAGCGAGCGCGTCCTGGTGCAGACGCTGGTCACCCCCCTCATCGAGGCGGAGTGCGCCATCTTGGAGAGAGAGGACGGGACCGTGGTGGCCGCCGGGCCGGGACGGGTCATCGATCCCGGTGCCGAGGCGGTGGGCTTCCTCGACTATCACCACAAGTACACCGCCTCAGGCGGTGCCACGATGCAGGTCCCCAGCGGTTTGGGAGCTGAGATCGACGAGCAGATCCGTTCTCTTGCCACACAAGCTTTCCGGGCCATCAAGGGCAATGGGTACGCCCGGGTGGACTTCTTCGTCAGTGACGGGAAGGTCTTCCTCAATGAGATCAACACCGCCCCGGGGATGACCGCACAGAGTCACTGGCCTGCTCTGATGAAGAGCGCCGGCTGGCCGCTCACCGCGGCCCTCAATGAACTCTTTGCCTCGGCGTTGCGCCGAAAAGAGCGCAATGATGGGCGGATCTACACCCCACCGGTACTCACATGATCGAGCCGGTATACTTCCATGTCGACCTCGACGCCTTCTATGCGGCGGTGGAGACGCTGGACCACCCCGAGTATGCCGATGAGGTGCTGGTCATCGGCGGCAGGAGTCCGCGTTCGGTGGTCGCGGCGGCGAGCTACAAGGCGCGCAGCTACGGCATCCACTCGGCGATGCCGATGGGTCAGGCCCTGCGCCTCTGCCCCCACCTCTTGGCCGTCCCGCCGAGAATGGAACGCTACAGCCAGGAGAGCCGGCGTGTCATGGCGATCCTCCACCGCTTCTCCCCCTCGGTGCAACAAATCTCCATCGACGAGGCGTTTCTGGACATGAGCGGCACCTCCCGCCTCTTCGGTCTGCCACGGGAAGCGGGAGCGCTGCTCAAAGAGACGGTGAAGGCGGAGACCGGCCTCGTCATCTCGGTGGGCATCGGGAGCAACCGCCTCATCGCCAAGATGGCGAGCGACTACGACAAACCGGACGGGCTCTGCCGCGTCTCTCCCTCCAAACACCTCGCCTTCATCGATGCGGTCGGGCTGAAGAAGCTGTGG
>Ga0208195_1001152_pt1 | contig 30269 bp, 31 predicted proteins | sample AD_UKC077_MetaG_FD_184441 | JGI IMG/M metagenome (GOLD analysis project Ga0208195, IMG submission 184441) | Active sludge microbial communities of municipal wastewater-treating anaerobic digesters from USA - AD_UKC077_MetaG (SPAdes) (version 2) | ecosystem: Engineered > Bioreactor > Anaerobic >... | reverse complement strand
AATAATAAAAAAATCAATGCAAAAGCGTGCAAAAAGTAATAAAATAGTATTCTCTATGACTATTTAACGAAAAAATTGAGCATTATATTGCCTTCGATAAAACCTTCCAAATAATCACCAATAACAACAGGCCCAACTCCAGCAGGAGTTCCCGTGTAAATAAGATCACCTATTTTGAGTGTAAAAAACTGACTAACATAGGCAATTATTTGATTCACAGAGAACAACATATCCCGAGTATTGCCGCGTTGCACTTCTACACCATTTTTAGAAAGACTAAATGAAATTCCTTCAGCATTTGCAAGTGTTGAAAGTGGAATAAAATCACTAATCACAGCTGAATTATCAAACGCTTTGGCAATTTCCCAAGGTGCGCCCAATGCACGTTGCCGCTGTTGTAAATCACGCGCGGTAAAATCGACACCTAAAGCCACTTCTTCGTAGTAACGTGACGCGAATTTTTCACTAATATTTTTCCCTAAACGATTGATACGCACAACCAATTCCACCTCATACTCTACTTGTTTCGAAAAATCAGGAATAAAAAATGGTTTATTTTCGCGCAACAAAGCAGAATCAGGTTTCATAAAAATAAGCGGTTCGCCTACCGACTCATGCTTCATTTCGGTATTATGATCAGGATAATTCCATCCAACACAAATAATTTTCATACTTTTTACTCTTTTTCTTCTTCTAATAAACCACGTAAGCGATTGAACATAACCGCCAAATGAGCATATAACGACGTATTTTGTACCACAATATCTTCAGGAACTCGAATTCGAAATGGCGTAAAATTCCAAATAGCCTTAATACCGCCCGCTATCATAATATCGGCTACCTCCTGAGCTTGATCAACAGGAACGGTCAAAATACCAATTTGAACGCCTGTTTGGGCCTGAATTTCCATAAAGCGATCGAGATGTTGAATGGGAATACGGTTAATTTGCGTACCTACCAACTCCACCTTTATATCAAAAGCGGCCACCACTTCAAGTCCATATTGTGTGAGACCATTATCGTGCAACAACGACGAGCCCAAACTACCTGCACCAAACAAAAAGGCTTTATGACAATTACTAAACCCTAAAAATTGCTCTAAAATAGTTATAAGCTCCTCTATTTCGTAGCCTACACGTGTTTTACCCGACACCGTAACAAACGAAAAATCTTTAGCCACTTGCGAAGCATCAACACCAATTTGCTGAGCAATTTGCGTAGATGATAAATGTGTTTCACCTTGCTGACGCGCTAATTTAGCATAAGCTAAATACCACGGTAAACGACGCAAAGTCGGTTCTGGAACTTTTATATATACGCTGGGCATAAATTCAATAATTAGTGAAATAACTCCTACAAAAGTATAAAAAATATTCCGAACGAGAGATTTTTATTTATCTTTGCGAAGTAAACCTAAATAGACACACAATGAATGATTGGAAAAGTCGCTTAAATATAGTCTATTCGACAAATCCCGACTATCAATACGAGTTAGAAAACCACAACGAAGAACAAGATACCTTACCACCAGCTCAGCAGACTTTATATGTGCATCTCGACCGCCGTGCTGGAAACAAATCGGTAACTATTGTAAAAGGTTTTGTTGGTAGTGATGATGATTTAAAAGAACTTGGTAAAATCTTGAAAACCAAATGTGGCGTTGGTGGCACAACCAAAAATGGTGAAATCCTCATACAAGGTGATTTTCGCGATAAAATAGTAAAATTATTAGCAAATTTAGGCTATAAATGTAAACGTTCTGGTGGTTAAACTTTATCTAATTGTTACTTGTGTAGCGCCAAAACCGTATTGTTGGAATGATGCATCTTGGTAGTAACAAGAACGGTATTTTGATTTTAAAAGCTTTTCTATCTCCTTACGCAACACACCTTCGCCTTTCCCGTGAATAAACACAATTTTTTGACCTTTATTCTTCAAGTTTTCACGCATCACAGCATTAAATTTATCAAGCTGAATTTGCAATAAATCCCAGTTAGAAAGTCCAGCAACAGAATCCAGTAATTCATGTGCATGTAAGTCCACTTCGATAATTTCGGGCTTTTCTTGTTTTGATGAAAGTTTCTTTGGTGCCGGAGCCTCTTTGTGCAACAAGGCTTTTTGTATCGATTCAGAAGTAATTTGATCGGCAAAATTCATCACATCACGCTCCAGGAAAGTCAACAAAAAAGCTGGTTCTTCAAAAAAATCGTTCTCACGAAAACTGTGCAGTTTGTAAAATTTCGTAGGATTGATATGCAGCGAGATATCGATAGCTGGTTTAGCATCGAAACGATGTTTTTTGTAAGCTATAGCTTGAAATCTCAACTCCTCAAAATCATTCAAAGCCAATTTGTTAACCGTTTCTAACAGTAATTTTGTTTGAGGTTCAACACTATTTTGGGTACGAACCCCCATATCAAGCACACCGCTCAATAGTTGAAAATTTAAATAATAGTTACTATCATTTATAAGATACAAATCCATATCAGTAGTTTGCAACTGTTTAATATTGCAAGGCACAAATGCCAAATAGATACTCAACAATTCACCTTCGACAGTTTCGTCACGTTCATTAAACTGATAAGGTGGCAAAACTATTTCTGGTTCTTCATCCACTTCTGGTGACACTTGTTGTGAAAAAGTTGGTGTTTGCTTTGGAAAATTATAAGCATCTGTTGGTTCTACCACAACCACTTGACGCACCAAAACGGGTGTTTCAAAACCATCGGGTTCTAACACTAAAATCACATCTTTCGATTGAAATTTTGTAACTACACCGCCACCAACAGCGTCTAAATAACGCACCTGATCACCTATTTTTACCATTGTACTCATGTGTTTGTGAAATATGCAAAGGTACAAAAAAGAATTCGCACTAACACTACATAAAAAATCAATGTGCTGAAAACCAAATTATCAAATTGAAAGAATAGAGAAGTCAATAAAATCAGCTATTTTTGCAGGTGTAAACAAAATATTAATTCATGACACCTAAATATATCCAAATTGCAGATTACGACTACCCTCTTACTGACGATCGAATAGCCAAATATCCACTTGATAAACGCGACCACTCAAAACTCTTATTGTGGAAAAACAACACCGTGTCTGAAGCCCTATTTTACGAGTTACCAGACTATTTAAATGCAGGCGATTTATTGATCTACAACAACACCAAAGTCATTCAAGCACGTTTACATTTTGCAAAAGAGACAGGTGCAGTCATTGAAATCTTTTGTTTGGAACCACACCAACCAGCAGATTATCAACAATCGTTTGAAACTACCAAGAGTTGCACTTGGAAATGTTTAGTTGGCAATTTGAAAAAATGGAAAGATGGTTTCCTAAAACAAACCTTGTGTATTGACGATTGTCTGTTTGAATTAACTGTAGAGCGTCTGTCAGCAGACGAAGGTATGACGCATTTAATTCGTTTCTCATGGGATGATGATACTATTACATTCGCTGATATTTTATCTCATTTTGGTGAATTACCAATTCCACCGTACCTCAATCGTGCCTCCGAAGAACAAGACAAAACAACCTATCAAACGGTGTATTCAAAAATAGATGGCAGTGTAGCTGCGCCAACGGCTGGATTGCATTTTACGAAAGAGGTATTGCGCTATTTAGCACTTAAAGGCGTTCGCGAAGATGAAGTAACTTTACATGTGGGAGCGGGAACATTTCAACCCGTAAAATCGGACGCTATTGGCGAACACACTATGCACAAAGAAACTATTTCGGTAGGGAAAAATACCATTATGGATATTTTAAAAAATCCAAATCGTGTAGTAGCAGTTGGCACCACGTCGGTACGCACGCTGGAAAGTCTTTATTACTTGGGCTGCCGTATAGCCGCCAATCCAGAAGATCCAGAGTTAATGGTGACACAATGGGAACCATACGAAAACAATTACACATTAAGTACAAGCGAAGCGTTACAAACGATTGTCGATTATTTGAACCGTAAACATTTACCTGCTTTAGATGCCGCCACGCAAATTATGATTGTGCCAGGGTTTGAATTCCGTATTGTACAAAAGATTATCACCAATTTTCACCAACCCCAAAGTACCTTACTATTACTCATTGCTGCTTTTGTTGGCTCCGATAATTGGCACAAAATATACGATTACGCCCTCAATAATGATTTTCGTTTTCTAAGTTATGGTGATAGTTCGCTGCTAATAAAGGATTCCACCACATAAATAGGCGTTCTTCAAATAGCAAAAATCTATTTCCTAAACCCCACAAACTATAAAGTTTTTATTATCTTTGTAAGTTGAAAAAACATATTGAAGTTATGTCAAAAGAAACTATCACCACAAAGCAAAAACGCCGTTTTCTAATCTGGTTTTGGTCTATTTTTGGAGTAGGTATCCTATTGGCCGTATTCTTATTTTATCTAATCGCCAAAGGTTGGATTGGTTATATGCCAGCTATTGATGAATTAGAGAACCCCAAAAACAAATACGCTACTGAAATCTATTCGTCCGACATGGAAGTTATCGGAAGATTTTTTATAGCAAAAGAAAACCGTATAAACGTAACTTATAATGAGTTGTCGCCAAATTTAGTAAATGCCCTTATAGCAACAGAAGATATTCGATTTCATAAACATTCAGGTATTGATGGATGGGCTTTAGCACGTGCCGTAGTATTGCGTGGTATTTTTCATCAAAAAAGCGCTGGAGGCGGCAGTACTATCACCCAACAGTTAGCAAAACAACTCTATTCGCCACCAGCACGAAATTTACTTCAACGCGCTTTACAAAAACCTATTGAATGGGTAATTTCTGTTCAGTTGGAACGATTATATACAAAAGAAGAGATCATGACTATGTATCTCAATAAGTTTGATTTCTTAAATAATGCGGTAGGTATTAAAACCGCCTCACAAGTCTATTTTGGAACAACGCCAGATCAATTAACGATTGAACAAGCCGCCACCTTAGTTGGTATGTGTAAAAATCCATGGCTCTACAATCCTGTACGCCGTAACGAAAAAAGTACACAACGACGCAATGTAGTACTAAAACAAATGGAAAAAGCCGATTTTATTACCGATGAAGAGTTGGATTCTATTAAACAAATTCCTTTGACACTGGATTATCATAAAGTAGACCACAAATTAGGATTAGCACCGTATTTCCGTGAATACCTTCGTCGTATGTTGACTGCCACTAAACCAGACAGAAGCGATTACGCAAGTTGGCATTTAGTACCATACGGTCAATATTATATGGATTCATTAGCTTGGGAAACAGATCCTTTGTATGGTTTTATCGAAAAAAATCCAAAATCGGATGGCACCAAATACAACCTCTACACGGACGGTTTGAAAATTTACACCACCATCGATTCACGTATGCAGCGTTATGCCGAAGAAGCAGTAGAAAAGCATTTCAAAGAGTTACAAGCTAGCTTCTTCAAAGAACAAAAAGACCGTAAAAAAGCGCCATTTGCTCGTTACATGAGCGACGAAGATATTGATAAATTCATGCGTCAGGCAATGACTCAAACTGATCGTTATCGTGGCATGAAACGTAATGGAGCTAGCGAAGCCGAAATTACAAAAGCATTCAATACACCAGTAGAAATGTCGGTATTTTCATATCACGGTATCGTCGATACAATTATGTCGCCACTCGACTCCATTCGCTACAACAAACATTTTGCGCGTTGTGGGTTTATGTCGATGGACCCAAGCAGCGGACATGTAAAAGCGTATGTTGGTGGTCCAGATTTTAGCCATTTCCAATACGACATGGTGAATATGGGACGTCGTCAGGTGGGTTCTACTATCAAACCATTTTTATACACATTGGCTATGAACGAAGGACTTTGGCCATGTGATAAAACCATCAACCAATCCATCACATTAAAAGATGGACTTGGCCGTGATTTTACACCTCGTAATGGTTCCAAAGCACGTCGAGGTGAAGAAGTGACTCTCCGCTGGGGATTGGCTAACTCAAACAACTGGATTACGGCTTACTTAATGAGTTTATTTACGCCTGAACAATTGGTGAAATTAATGCGTTCATTTGGCATCAAAGGCGAATTAGTGCCGGTAGTGTCACTCTGTTTAGGTCCTTGTGAGGTAACCGTAGCCGAAATGGTGGACGCTTACACGACATTCCCCAATAAAGGTATTCGCGTCGATCCTATTTATGTGACTCGCATCGAAGATGCTAATGGCAATATCGTGGCAGAATTCACCCCAAAAACCACAGAAGTTATTGACGAAGAAACATCGTACAAAATGTTGAACATGCTTACTGGCGTAATGGACAATGGTACTGGAGTACGTGTTCGTTATCGTTACAATGTAAATGCCCCAGCTGGTGGCAAAACTGGTACCACACAAAATAACTCTGATGGTTGGTTTATTGGCTTCACACCAACACTTGTATCAGGTGTTTGGGTTGGTTGGGAAGACCGCAGCGTACACTTTAGTGGCATGGCCGAAGGACAAGGTGCCAGCATGGCATTACCTATTTGGGCGTATTATATGGACAAAGTTCTAAAAGACCCTGAACTCGGTTATGATCCTAACGAACGATTTGATATTCCAAGCTGGTTCGATTCAAATGCAGGATGCTCTAACGAAAAAGAACCAATCACAACTGATTTTACAGAGTAAAACAGATAAAAAAAGGAGAGATTTAATATACTCTCCTTTTTTATTATTTACACTGAAGTATTAAGTAGTTCACGTGCATTATCCATCGCCACTACCGAAGGATTTTTACCACTCAACATTTCAGCTATTTGTTCAATACGCTCTTCAGAATTCAACTGCACAATATCTGTGATGGTTGTACGCTCCGTATCGTATTTATACACTTTGTAATGCGTCGCTCCTTTAGCCGCAATTTGAGGTAAATGTGTAATGGTTATGACTTGCATCGTTTTAGCTATCAACTGCATGATTTCACCCATACGATGAGCTATTTCACCCGAAACACCCGTGTCGATCTCATCAAAAATAATTGTAGGCAAATTCGTCCGACTCACTATTAATGATTTGATAACCAACATTAAACGTGATAACTCACCGCCAGAAGCTGTTTGAGCTATTGGTTGTGGAGTAGCATTTTTATTCGCCGAAAACAGAAAATTAACCACATCGTATCCTGTTGGTAAAAAATGATTTGCAGTAGCAATATCCACGATAAATTGCGCATTAGGCATACCTAAATAACCCAACTTTTGAGATACTATCTCTTCCATCTCCTGTTTTACTGCAGAACGTTTTTGGGTCAAAACCGCACCTGCTTCTTCTAAGTTTTTTTCTGCTTCTTCTAACCTCTTTTGAAGTTCTAGTAATTCGCTATCAAAGCTATCGATACGTTGTAGTTTTTCACCGAAATCAGCCTGTAGCTGTAATAGCTCAATTACGGTTTTTACGTGATGTTTTTGTTGCAATGAATAGAGCTCATTAAGTCGATTTTCTACAAACTCCTTGCGTTGTGGATCAAATTCTGTATCATTCAACGACACTTGCAATTCTGAGGCAATATCCTTTAATTCGATTAAAGCACTCTCTACACGCGCTTCGTAATCAGCCATCGCAGGCACATACGTTTTGATTTTGCATAAAGCCGACGTAATATCTTTTAATTGTAAATTAACACCGCTTGAATCATCTTCTAAATGACCTAATGACAAAGCCAAAGCGGTTTTCACCTCTTCCGAATGATTCATCGCTTCAAACTCCTGCTCAAGTTGCTCTTGTTCATCTTCAAGCAACTGCATGGCTACAAGCTGGTCATATTGAAATTGCGCATAATCACGTTCGGAACGCCATTTTTCAGCAGTTTCAGAAAGCGTTTTATAGTTATGCTGAAGCTGCTTATATGTTTTGTACAATTGCTGATAAGCAACTAATTCTTGTTCTGATTTCGCTACAGAATCGAGTACGTCTAATTGAAACGACGCTTCACCCAACAATAAACTCTCGTGTTGTGAATGAATGTCGATCAAACGACTGGTTACCTCACGCAACTGTTGTAAATTAACCGGTGTATCATTCACAAATGCTCGCGATTTACCACTGTCTAATACCTCACGACGCACAATACATTCGTGCTCATAATCAACCTCTAAAGTTTCAAAAAGCGCCTCCATACCATAGTCACGAACGTTAAAAATAGCTTCAACTACGCATTTGGTTTTGCCTTCTTGAATCACCTTTGTATCAGCACGTTGTCCCAAAACTAAAGCTAAAGCACCCATCATAATGGATTTACCAGCACCTGTTTCACCAGTCACTACCGATAAGCCAGCTCCAAAATCAATGCTCAACTGCTCTATCAGCGCATAATTCGATATTTCAAGATGTTTTAACACAATAACAATGAATGATTTAAGGTTTAATCACTTCATAACGCGATCCCAATGCTGGATTAACATCCATCAAAAGCTCATACACATCGTTACGCTCTTTAGGCAAAGCTTTTGTAGAGGAAAACATATTGATCAACTCGTCATTTTTGGCATCTAAAAATGATGTGATGAGAACAGCGCCGGGATCAAGACGGTTTAAATCACGCAAAACAGGTAAACCTGTCACGATACGAGCGCGAGCATTGTCCACATTGAGCGACATATTATCTAATGCTTGGCGGTGATAGTCGTAAAAAAACTCACGAAATTTACGAAAGCGTTCATCCATAACATTGTTAATCAACGCATAACGATTTTTACTATCTCTAAATGATTTTTTCCAGCCTGTACCTTCTGCATCAGAGCGACTTTGCGATAAATTAACAATTTGTTCGGCTGTTTGAAAAGCAGCTGTTCCACCCAACTTTTGAAATGAATCTAAATCAAAACCAATAATCATGTAAACATAATAAGCTAATATCGCAGTCAAATTATTTTCAAATGTATTGCTATTTATTTCAACAGGTTCAAATTCCACATAATTGAAGTTAACATCTACATCCTTGAAATTAAAAATCGTGGTAGAATATACTGTACCAAATACGGGGCGACGCGCTTGTACCTGTAAAGTGGTTGTAAACAAATTATCCTCATATTTGGTTACAATAAACATAAAATTACATTCTATGCGCTCGCCAGCAGTATAGGTCAAATCGGTCCAACGATGATTATTCATAAAATCGTTTAAGGCTGTTTGAAGCGTTTCAAACACCTGTTTGTTGGTTCCTTGTATTTGTGAACTATTGATAGTAACATTACATTTTAACTCTTGAGCACTCACACTCAAAGCCAACAAAACTCCTATGCCAATTAGTATTTTTCTCATTGATTAATAGTTAGCTAACTCGTTTATAATATCTTTCGCCACCTCTAATTTCGATTTTAACTCGAACTTTTTTTTATTGCCTGAAGCTTTCAAAATGGTAATTTTATTAGTATCGTAACCAAAACACGCTTGTGCATCGTTCAACGAATTCAATACAATAAAATCAAGGTTTTTGCGACGCATTTTATCTAGAGCATGAGCTTCTTCATCGTTCGTTTCGAGGGCAAAACCCACCAAAAATTGCTGTGCTTTTTTTATTTTACCAACTGCCGCTGCAATGTCTTGCGTTGGTTTCAATTCAATTACCAAATTATCTTTCTTGCGTTTTAATTTCTGATTTGACACAACAATCGGTGTAAAATCAGCTACTGCAGCACACAGAATGGCACCGTCGAACATGGGAAAATGCTCCATGACCACATCGTACATTTGCTGCGCCGATTCCACATCTATACGCTTAACGCGAGGATGCTCAATAATTTGTTGAACAGGCCCAGCCACCAAAAGAACTTCAGCTCCAGCCTCAGCACACACTTGCGCCAAAGCAAAACCCATTTTCCCTGTAGAATAATTACCTATAAAGCGCACAGGATCAATACGTTCATAGGTAGGTCCAGCAGTAATCAGTATTTTTTTACCTTGTAACATTATTGCAAGGCGTCTTCCAAAAATGCCACAATATTTTCAGGTTCTTCCATACGCCCTTTTCCTACTGCACCACACGCCAATTCGCCATACGCAGGTTCAATAAATTGCACATCAATAGCTCTTAACTCACGAATATTACGCTGAACTACTGGATGCTCGTACATTTTATCGTTCATTGCCGGTGCAATAAATACAGGTTTATCGAATGCTAAAAATGTAGTTGACAACGCATCATCAGCAATGCCATTAGCAAATTTTCCGATGATGTTTGCCGTAGCAGGTGCCACTAAAAGCAAATCTGCCCAGTCGGCATGCGATATATGTTCAGGATTAAATTGTGAAACTGGTTCAAACACCTCCGAATAGACTTTATTATGCGACAATGTTTGCAATGTCACAGGAGTGACAAACCACAACGCATTTTTTGTGGTAACAACTCGTACTTCGGCACCTTCTGCCATCAATTGACGAATTAATTCCGGACATTTATAAGCAGCAATACCGCCTGAAATTCCTAACAATATTTTTTTTCCTGCTAACATAAAATGAGTTTGTTATAATAAGTTTAAGTTTTCTACTCTACCTTTATTTAAATTATTTAAAATTACGTAATGATTACAATTTACAAAGATAAAAAAAAACTAACAAAGAGACGGTGTTCATCTACTTTTTTAATTTGTCATTCTTTTTTCTTGATATAATCTAAGTTTACAATAAGTTATAAAAAACTAAGAGCTTGTCCTTAAACAAGCTCTTAATATCATTTTATTTTCAGTTCTAATTAGAAGAACAGATAACGTTGATCTTCTATGTTAGCCGCTTTTTTAAGTGCCTCCATTGAATAGTAAGGCACCATATTTTTAGCACGTTCAGTTAACAGATTTCTTTCAGCTTTCACATCGAGTGTAACTGGCGATTCTGTTTTGTTTACAACGGTAAATACGAATACGCCCATATTACCTTTTTGAGGTGCCGACAGCTCGTTTACATTAGCTAAAGGAGCTAAGGCAAATAATACAGGTTCATTACCTATTGATCCCGCATAAGGTGTGTTAAATGTTATATTGGAAACTGAATCAATAGTAGCACTTTCGCTTTGTAGTTGCTCAATAGTTTTACCACTCATCTCTTTTTGCAAAAGCTCAGCTTTTTTATCATTAACACATTCTGCCATCAACATGTTTTTTACATCATTTAAGTCGCGATAACCTTTTTCACGTAAAGTCTCAACTCCTGCTATAACTAACTGATCATCACATTCAAACAAGTCTGACACATCACCCTCTTCTGCTTTAAATGCCCAACGTACAATTTGACGTGAATTTTTAATATCCGCAATTTTGGTTGCATTAATATTCAAATTCATTGCTGGTAAAACCTGTAAACCTGCTTCCGTTGCAGCTGTTTCCATTGCGTCTAAGGTCTGATTAGCCGCAGCAAACTGTTTTGCATCATTAAAAATTTTTGCTTGTGTACGCGAACTTGCTATAACACGACGTTCCAAAATAGCTAATTTTACTTTAGGAGTTACAACACCTCGTTCCGTAACTTGGAAAAGCTGAATACCATTCATGTTTTTCACTTGGAACAAACCATTTACACCGGTTTTGAAAGCTGATTCTGCTACATCTTTATCCACTTCCGTTTCACGAACCCAGCCTATTTCACCACCTTGAGCAGCAGTTTGCTCTACACGTGAATGTTCACGAGCTAACGCAGCAAAATCAGCACCACCACGGATAGCTTTTTCTAAACTGTCAGCCAATAATTGAGTTGCAGCTTGGGTTTCTGCAGCTACAAAAATATGACGTAATTTGACAGAATCTGGAGATGCAATACCCGATTCAACAATACGAGCCATTGTATAAGTATTATTTGCGAACAAAGGACCAACAACATCACCTTTTTTACCTGAGAATGCAAAGTTACGCAAATCTTCTGGCACATCTTCTTTCGCTAAATTAACACCTTTATAAGCTAAATCGCTATTTGAGTTAGTTACATCTGCTACATCGTCCGTTGTAGTAAATTCCACTTTCAAATCGTTAATCCATTTTTCAACCTCCTCAAAATCTTCTTGTGATGGTTGAATAGCGAAGGCAACATATTTTAAATCACAACTAGCTTCTTGCTTAAACTGTTCTTTTTTCTTATTATAAAGCGCTTTCACCTCTTTATCAGAAACAGTGACCAACGAATCAGCTACCGAAAAATAAGGTTTCATAGCATAAACCACGTCTACTGCTACTTTTGAACCATCTAGTGAATTTTGTGCTTCGAGTGAATTAACTACTGTTGCTTTGGTCAACAACATATTATACTTCTCTTCCAAACGACTATATTTTACCGTTTTTTCCCAAAACGTCCAATAGTGTTTGTATGTATTAAGTTGATCATAAGGTATACTAGCACTTTCTTCTGAATCTAACATACTAATAAATTGTGATAAAATTTGTGGATCAAAAGCTCCTGTTTGCGGGTTGTAAAATGCACGACGACCACTAATAAATGGATGAATATTATTACCTAAAATCAAATCATACAACTCTTGTTTAGTCACTTCCATCCCAATTGCTTTAGTTTCAGCGTCAAGTAATTTTTCACGAACAGTGCTTTCCCAAACTGATTGACGAATTTGTTCGGTCATCTCTTCATTCATATTTGATTCACCAAATTCAATTTTATACACTTCTGTCAATTGGTCAATAGCAGCCATATAATCAACCACTTTAACTCGTTTACCATTGATTTCTGCTACATTGGCTTTAGATTCATGAAAATAAGTAGAACCTGAATTCAAAAAGTCACCTACAATAAAGGCCAAAAGTGCCAAACCCACTACTACCATAAGTAAAACACCTTGACTTCTAATTTTTTCTAATGTTGCCATTTTTAATTATTAATAAATAGATATAAATATTGTTGTTAATATATACAAAAAACAGGGTACGAATATACAAAAAAAAATAATACGATTGAACGCCTTTGAAATTTTAATTAATTTTCTAAAAATAAGAAAGTTATCACGACTTAACTATTAATTTCACCAAATCAATACGATTATTATGTGCTTGTAAAATCTTAAAAGTCCAATCAGCTATATGAATTGTTTCGTTTAATTTCGGGAATTGTTCATAATGATGTAAAATCATTCCAGCTACAGTTACATAGTTATCTGAATCGGGCAAATCTAAATCAAACATGGAGTTCACTTGATCTATTTCTAAACGACCAGACAACACATATTCATGCTCACCCACTTGTTTACCGATATACTCTTTAGTGTCGTGTTCGTCTTCAATTTCACCAAAAATTTCCTCCATAATATCTTCGAGCGTAACAATTCCAGCAGTTCCTCCAAATTCGTCAACAACCAACGCCATACTACGTTTTTCCTGCATAAACATACTCATCAACTTATTGGCAGCCATAGTTTCGGGCACAATAGCAATAGGGCGTAAATAATCATGCCAATCTTTGGGTTGTTTAAACAAATCGGACGAGTGGAAATAACCGATAATATTATCGATATTTTCCTTATAAATAGGAATTTTTGAAAATCCTGTTTCTATAAACGTATTACGCAACTCTTCTAACGAAGAATCATAACTCAATGATACAATTTCAGTACGAGGAACAATACAATCACGTAACTTAACAGACGAAAAATCTAACGCATTTTGTAGAATTTTGACCTCATTTTCAACCTCTTCCTGATTATTGGCATGTTCAAACGAATCGTTTACCCAATAATCTAAATCCACTTTACCAAGTTCCTGTTTTTCACCTTTATCTACCACTTTTACCTTAAATAACTGTAAAAACTTAACTGATAAAAATGTCGAAAACCGAGCGATGGGATACAATAGAACATAACACACCCACAACAATGGCGAAAACACAGTTAGCCACAAATTGGGGTTGATACGAAATATAGTTTTGGGAAGAAATTCGCCCGTAAACAGTACAATAATCGTAGCAATTATAGTTTGAAGAATGTTGATAGCAAAATCATTGCCCAGAAATGCTAGTATAGGCGATAATACCTTGGCCATTTCTATACCATAAACAACCAATGCTATATTATTACCTACCAGCATAGTGGCAATAAATTGCTCTGAATTATTATAAAAAATGGTAATGATGAATGAAGTTAAACTTCGACGCTTTTTTTCAAGTTCAAAACGTAGTTTATTCGACGATAGGAAAGCGATTTCCATACCAGAAAAAAAGGCGGAGAAAAGTAATGAAATAAGAATAATCCAGTAACTCATCATAAATCCTCCTCCGAGTCGATAGGTATAATACCTTTGGTATTTCGAATAGTATAACGCGACATACTTTGATTAGATTCAAATCCTTCGCCCATAATTTGTTTATCACGTTGTGTAACCACAATAGCCGAGTCTGAATAGATACGTTCTTCATTTTGACTCCAAAACAGTTGCTGCGTAGCAAATTGATCGCCCTCTAAATTAGTGGCACGCACGCTGTCATTTAGTTCCCACAAACGACGATTTTGGTAATAACGTGCTCGTTTACAATCAATTTTAGCATCTGGTCGGTATTGCTCATCAAAACGATCGAGATGTAAGCCCAAAGGAAAATCCCAATAAGGTTCCTCTGCCTTATCGTACACATACCACACTTTAGCACTAATACGATAACGCGTAATACCTGAATCAGAAACTATAGTAGTTATTTCATCTACCTTCAAACCGGGTCTATCCACTCTGTTTGTTATAACTTCGGTAATAGAAGGCTTATTGTCGCTACAAGCAACAGACAAAAACAACATAACAATCGCTCCGAGAGCGATTGTTACTCGTGATTTAGTATTATGCTTAATAACGCTTTTCAAAATAGGCGTATTCAATTAACGACAAATGGTTGATTCGCCAATCCATCCACCTACGAAGAACGATTTCCCAGCTTCTAAATCTGGTTCAAAAAATATCTCTTCAGTAGTTGGGAAGTAACGACTATAGGTACGAATCAATTCATTTGTTTTATTAATCACATCTTCAGTTGGTTCTACCTGTTGTGCTTTTTTAAATTTATCTACTGCCACCCAATAAACTGATTTGTTTAATGGAGCACTATCATACATTCCACGTGTGTTTGCATAAAGCATTCCAATTAAGATGTATGGCGCAGCTTTATTAGGATCACGGTCTATTGATAAACGAGCATATTCACGTGATTTGATTGAATTATCAAATTTAGCATTGTAAACAATAGCTATTTTATACAGATAATCAGCAGCTTCAACATTGCTTGTTGCCAAAGAAACCGCCTCTTTATAATATTCTATTGCTTGTATGAAATCACCTTTGGTATAAGCCATTTCAGCACATCCATTAGCCGATTCTGCACTTGGTTTAATGTTATGCGCATATTGAGCTGCGTTAAAAAACACATCTGATGTTGTACATCCTAAACGTTTGTAAAAACGAACTGTATTAGTCAAAAAATCATAGTCTTTTTGACGTGTTTGAACTTGTGGAGCATAAATGTCATCCAACTTTCCGCAATCAGCTACACCCGATTGAACAAATAACATATCCAAAGCCGTATCAATATCTCCAAAGAGTGAAGCTGTTTTCAGTTGTTCGTTAGCAGCATTGGTTTCCAATATTTCATTGGCTAATAAATAGTCTTGAATAAATTTTTCTGCATGTTTTGCATCTGCTTTATACAACTCTGACGACACTACAACAAACTGTTGTAAAAAACTTGGCTGTGCATCTAAACCTAACGTTTTAACAGATTCTTCCAACCAAGGATAAGGCGTTTTATAATCGGTTGGGCGATACAATAACGAGTAATATGCTTTCATTCCAAGCAAATATGCTCGAGGTTGTTTTTCGTCATTACCAAAATATTTAATTTGATCATCGTACAAATTCATCAATTTTGTAACCAACTCATCTTTTACAGCATGGTTTTTCTCTTTATCAATTTGCCACACCAAAATACGTGATCCATATGTGTAAATGGCACGAGAAGCTTGAGGGCACTCTGCATAAGCAGCTTTCCAAGGCGCCAAGGCATCGGCATAATTTTTATATTTTGCCGATTCTGCAAATAGACTGATATTAACCAAGCAAGTTTCTGACACCTCTAGATCAGTAGCTTGTGCTTCTTGTGCTTCGGTTGCCACAGGAGGTGTTGAAGCCTCTTTATTCGCCGACCTTTTACTTTTTTGTGCTACACAACTCAGCGTAGCTAAAACACTAAATACTAAGATTAAAAGATTTTTACTATTCATACTCATAACATTATGTTTTTATTGAATGCGTTGTTTAAAAAACCACACCTCATTCAAAGTTAAATTAATTCCTATTTTCAAATAATTCTCACTTAATAAAGCCTTTTGTTGTGCACCTATATTCCCATATTCAAAATTCACATTTACCATGGTTTTTGTGGTACGCAAGGGAAAACCTACCCCACAAGTAACAGCAATGGTACGCGTTCCAATAGTATTGAATGTGGTATATGAATTAGAATAATTTGCACCTAAACGCCAACGCATACGATCAACGTATTTATTGCCATTAGGTTTGTGAATATATTCGCCACCTAATGAAATTTTATAACGATTGGTTAAAGTATCTGTTTTTCCATAATAACGAGCTTTAGAAAACTCCTGAAATGTATAATCTGCACCCACCGTCAAGCGATTATCGTACGTGTAGGTTAAACCTCCTCCATACAGCGAGGGAATATCAAATTTTAAAGAGTCAGAACTTATAGTATCGTTAACAACACCTGTCGTTATTTGTGTAAAATCGCCATTTAACTTCGACAAGTGATCATATACTAAACCAATACAAAAACTGTGCCGACCAAATGTTTCTTGATATTGTAATCCGTAGCGGAAATTTAAATTTTTCACATACAAATCCGATGTTTGCGTTGTAGTATATGTTGTTATACTCGATGAGATGGCACTCATTGTACGCACATGGTTCATGGAACCATACATATAATACATGTTCACACCTAACGACAAACGTTTCCATGCAGTGGCCGCAATGCCTACATAAGCCTGAGAAATTCCGCCTGTTCCGTAAAACGATTGTGCCTGTGTTAATGTGGGTGCAATAGAATCACTAGTATTGTATTTGTAACCTACAAAAGAATAAGGAATTAAGCCGGCACTCATTCCCATCCACTTGGTCAGTGGAAATTGAAATGCTAAATAATCCACATTACTCGTGAACGTATTCACGCTATTTGCTCCCGATGAAAAATTGGAATACAAACCAGACACACCAAATTCAAACAGAAAGCTCGTGCTATCAACACTGCTATTAGATGCTGGATTGGCAGGATTCATACTTATACGACTACGTAAACCATACGCTACTCCACCCATACTTTGAGTTGTAGAAAATCCCAGATCCTCCAAACGCCCATAACCCAACCTCGTATAAGGCGAATTAGTGTTATTTTGCGCATTAACTTGTAGAGTTAACGCCAATACCCATAAAAAAAGTGCAAAATATTTCACACCTTGTACACGTGCTAGTGGAAACAAGCGTTTAATGTATATCATTGTAAATGAGTATTTCGTTCAGACCAATTAGAACCAAATTTGGTTCTGCAAAGGTGCAATTTTTTATCTGTTTTTCAAAGTGTTTTGCACTTCCACCAGTTAAAAAAATAGAAAAATCTTCGTATTTTAACTTTAATTGACTAATTACGCCATCTATTTCATGTAAAATTCCCCAATAAGCTCCTCCCAACAAGGCTTGATTTGTATTTTTACCCAAATACGCAACAGGTTCTTCTACTTCTACGTAAGGTAATTGACCAGTAAAGTGATGCATGGCTTTCAAACGCATGGCAAACCCCGGAGCTATATTCCCACCCTCAAAAACGCCTTCATCCGTTATAAAATCATACGTTATGCAACTTCCCATATCTATAATTAAAGCAGCTTTGTTGGGTTGTAATGACCACGCACCAACCAAAGCAGCAATGCGATCACGCCCCAATGTTTCTGGTGTATCATAATGAAGTGAAATAGGAATTGCAATCCTATTGGTTAACTCCACAAAACGTAAATTATTGTTTTTGAAGAAATCAATTAAACCTTGTTCCGTTGGTACTACAGAACAATATATAATGTTTTCAACGGCATAAGTCGTTATAAATCTTATAAATGCAGACGGCTCAAAAAGATCTATCACCGCTTGATGCACCAAACGGCACCCATCAAAAACAGCAATTTTAGTCGAACTGTTTCCCCTATCAATAACTAAATTCATAACAACTTTATTTTGAGCGTACAAAGGTAATCAATAATGTAAAATTATACAAAAACACAACGCTTTATAGTGTAAAAAAAAATAACTATAAAATAAAAACAGATGGTTCTATGCTACATATTTCGTATTTCGAACTTTTTTCGTTACTTTTGCAGTTACATTTTTATTCTTTACGTCATCAATCAAAGCGCTTATAAATGGCGCTATTTTTCAATAACATTTTACTATGGGAAGAGCATTTGAATTTAGAAAAGCAAGAAAATTTAAACGTTGGGGCAACATGGCTCGCGTGTTTACTAAGTTGGGTAAAGAAATCACTATTGCCGTAAAAGCGGGAGGACCTGATGCTGAAAACAATCCTCGTTTAAGAGCTTTAATTGCTACGGCAAAAAAAGAAAACATGCCAAAAGAAAATGTGGAGCGCGCCATTAAAAAAGCCTCTTCAAAAGATTTTACCGATTACAAAGAGATGAACTACGAAGGTTATGGACCTCACGGTATTGCTATTTTTGTAGAGACAGCTACCGACAACACTACACGTACCGTTGCCAATGTACGCAGTTATTTTAATAAAAACGGTGGTTCACTGGGCACCAGCGGCAGTTTAGAGTTTTTGTTCGATCACAAATGTGTATTCCATATTGCACCCAAAGAAGATGTTTCTATCGATGATTTAGAGCTAGAATTGATTGATTTTGGTGTAGATGAATTGGTCGAAGATGAAGGCGAAATTATTTTATATGGAGAATTTGCACAAAACGCAGCCATTCAAAAATATTTAGAAGAAAATGGTTTTGAAATTACCAGTAGTGAGTTTGTTCGTATTCCTAATGATCAAAAAACACTTAACGAAGAAGAGCGCGCAGCTGTGAATAAATTAATTGAAAAACTGGAAGAAGACGAAGATGTTCAAAACGTTTTTCATAATATGGCAGAACCCGATGAAGAAGACGAAGAGTAACAAGTAGTTGTCACTGCAATAACACCAAGAGAAACGTTTGCAATGTTTCTCTTTTTTTATCTATTCTACACAATAAAAGAAAGCTGTTCAAAATGAACAGCTTTCTTTTATATCATGGACATAAATCCAAGTTATGCTTCTAATTTTTCAACAGAAACGAATGATTTATTATCACGTTTTTTACGGAATACTACGATACCATCGACCAATGCAAATAACGTATGGTCTTTGCCGATACCAACGTTTTCACCTGGATTATGAACAGTACCACGCTGACGAACAATTATATTACCAGCTTTGGCAAATTGTCCACCATATATTTTTACGCCAAGTCGTTTACTTTCCGACTCACGGCCGTTCTTCGAACTACCTACTCCTTTCTTATGTGCCATTTTCTTCTAAATTTTAACAAGTTAAGCTACAATTTCATTAATCATAAGTTCCGTAAAGTCTTGACGATGACCGTTTAATTTACGATAACCTTTACGACGTTTTTTGTGAAACACAAGTACTTTTTCTCCACGAACGTGAGAAACGACTTCTGCTACCACTTTCGCACCTTTCACAGTAGGCGTACCTACAGTTACTTTACCATTGTTATCAACTAACAATACATTTTCAAATTCTACTTTTGAGCCACGTTCGGCTTCATTCATGCGGTGTACAAACACTTTTTTACCCGCTTCAACCTTGAATTGTTGTCCAAGGATTTCTACAATTGCATACATGCTGTAAAAATTAATATAATTAGACCGGGAGGTGAGATTCCAAAATCAACTTGGAAGAGCTACTTTTGAACCCCTTTACGAATCGGACTGCAAAAGTACACCTTTTATTTTAGTTATACAAATATTTTACAAAAAAAATTGCAACTAAAAAACACGCTGAGTGAAATCTATAACGAATTGACAACGGTTACCAAATGACAAGCAATCACTCCTGCCGTTTCTGTACGTAGGCGACTATTTCCTAAAGTTACTAGCTGGAAGTTGTGCTGAAGAGCCAATTGTACTTCTTCTAAACTAAAATCACCTTCGGGCCCAACTAATACAACTACATCCGCATGAGGAGGACAGGCATGCAATAGATGTATTTTTTCTGCACTGTAGCAATGTGCAATAAAACGATGTGGTTCGATGACAGATTCTATGAAGTCGTCATAACGCATCATAGGATTAAGTTTAGGAACAAAAGCCTTGAGCGATTGTTTAGATGCCGAAATCAAAATTTTTTCGATACGCTCGGATTTTATCGATTTGCGTTCAGAGTAACGGCATAGCAAAGGCGTTATGGTATCCACACCAATTTCTGTCGCCTTTTCAATAAACCATTCAAACCTATCACTATTTTTAGTAGGTGCTACCGCTAAATGAATACGGAATGGACGTTTCTCAAAAGCGTTTTGTACAGACAAAATCCGCACTTCGGTATGTTTTGCATGCGGCGCTACAATTTCGACTTCATATAAACCTCCGATACCATCAATTACATGTACCACATCGCCAGCTTTGAGCCGTAATACTTTTGTACAATGTAATGATTCCTCTTCGTTAAGAAAAGGATTTTGCACAATATCTGGAGCATAAAACAGAGTCATCGCCTAACTACTCATCTTATTTTGCGTGATCGCCGCAAGGTTTATCACACGGTTCATCACAATGCACAGCAACTTCTTCAGCACAAGGTTCTACCGTTTTTCCTGCGCAACCACCTTTATCACTACCACAACAACGATCTTCAGGACGTTTTAGCTCTTTTAAAACTGCCAACACATCATCATCTTTCATCAAAATAAGTTCATCGTGAGTTACTCTGTAATGATTTGCAGAATTTAAAACTTCAAACATTTTAGTTTCTAAAGCGTTGGCTGCAGAATCGCAAGCCATACGTGTTACACCCGGCATACCAAACTGAATAAGAGTATCAGTTAGTTGATAATGAACCAAATAACGATTACAACCAGTATAACCAAACACTTGTGATTCTATAGTGTCAAACAACATGGTTGGTGGGTTTGAATGATTGCAACAAATATGTTCCTTTTGAAACGACACAACCACAAGTTTTTTTTGTAAAAAATCGAATGAATCACACTGTTTTTCGCAGCAACTCGTCATAAAAACTGCGATAACCACAAACAGGATAAAGATTATATTCTTTTTCATTGTTATTTGTTTTAAATTTAAACGTTAAGTGAATTAAAACAACCCGTATCACACGAGATGCCACGTCAAAAACTGCGCAAATATACACTATTTTTTGACATCGGTGAGAAAACTTTGGAAATTTATAGTACTTTTGCAGAACGATTTCAAATTATTTATGTAAACATTAACAACTATGAAAAAAATATTTACCCTTACACTTTTAACACTATTTTTAGTTGGATGCAATGATTCACAACGCCAGTATGAAGCTATTGTAAAAACGTTGGATTTAAACAATTCCATTGAGTTAGAGAATATTAAAAAAGCACACCTCATGATTTCAGAGGCGCATGAGTTTACACCAGAACAAGCCGTTGATTTACAAGAACGTTTTACAAGTTACATTGGTGCATGCGCACAACAAGAGGCCCAAAAAGTTGAAGAAAAATACAACACTATTTTAAGTGGCGACGATTCTGAAATTATTGAACAACAAATCAATGCGCTAAATAAATCGGTTGAGCCGCTTCGTGAATATGGTATCATCATTTATAGTGCCGAAGGTTATATTGAATCGGAAATTATGCCCATGTATATTGCTGAACTCTTTTGGAAATATTTATCGGAAGCAGAACGTAATTTGGCGAAATTAGCTGAATTGGAAGTTGAATACCCTTCACTACAAGACGCTTCTATTACTATTTCATATCAAGAATTGAGTGATCGTCTTCAAATATGTGACGATATGGTTCAGAAGTTTCCCAAAGATGATTTGCATCCACAAATAGTAGCTTGTCAAAAATTTTATTTATCACTTTTATTAGCAGGTGCTGATAATTCGGTACCTTTTGATTGGGAAACTAAAAAACTCAACACAGAACTTCGACAAACTATTATCAATTACATTGCTGAACATCCAGAGTCAGAAAGCACAAAAACACTCAAAGAGTTCATAGCAATCATGAAACGTAATAATTACCAATCATCTACTGAATCGGATGCCTTTTTACGTAAAATTTCAACAGAAGATTAAAAAAACTATACACTTATGTACACTTGGTTCACTTGTAAAGTAACATTCGACCGTCAGGGCGAAGATGGATTAATAAAAAAAGTAACAGAACCTTTTTTAGTGGATGCACTTTCGTTTACTGAAGCAGAAGCACGCATTGCTAAAGAGGTAAATCCGTTTGTAACAGGCGAAATGCTTATTGCAGACATCAAACGAACAAAGATTGCTGAAATCTTCTATAACGCAGACGGCGATAAATGGTATCGTTTTAAAATCAATTACGTGTCTATTGACGAAAATAAAGGAGTAGAAAAACGTATTGCACAGACTATAATGGTACAGGCTTTTGACTTCAAAAATGCAGTTGATACGCTAATTGATCGCATGAAAGGTGCACTAGGCGACTATGAAATTGCTTCAATTACAGAAACCAATATACTTGATGTTTATCCGTACGAACCACCAATGCCCGCCACTCCAGTAGAGGGTTAATTTAATACCATGTCGGTTGTTCAAAATATAACAAATATTCGCAAACAGCTACCTAAGCACGTTCAATTAGTCTGTGTTTCGAAGTTTCATCCCGTCGAGGCTATTCAAACCGCTTACGATTTGGGCGAACGCATTTTTGGTGAAAGTCGTGCTCAAGAATTGGTGGAAAAACAAGCTCGTTTACCCAAAGATATTGAGTGGCATTTTATAGGCTCACTACAAACAAACAAAGTCAAACAGGTGGTGCCATTGGCAACGTTAATTCATAGCGTTGATTCCATCAAGCTATTGGAAGCCATCAATCGTTATGCTGAAAATCAACACATCATCAGCCATCTATTATTGGAAGTACACGTGGCAAAAGAAGATACAAAACACGGTTTTTCTATCGAAGAAATTAAGACATTCTTTAGCCATAAATCTTGGGAAGCCTACCCTGCTGTACGTATTTGTGGATTAATGACCATGGGTACCAATGGAGTTACCGAAGAAGCCAATCGCACAGAATTTGAATTGGTTGCCAATCTATTTAAAGAGATACAACAAACATTTGAAACACCCTATTTTAAGACCTTATCAATGGGCATGAGTAACGATTACAAAATTGCCTTAGAAGCTGGGAGTAATATGGTACGTATAGGCAGCTCGATTTTTGGTAATCGTACCTATTAAGAGCTTTATCATAAAATAAAAATGCCCCGAAATAAAATTATTTCGGGGCATTTTTGTATAACATAACCAAGTGATATTAGAATATCATTTTGCTCACTGCTTTACCAACACGAACCACATAAATGCCTTTTGGTAATTGACCTACAAATAAGCGATTCTCAGCCAAAGGTTGACGCAAAACTGCCGCTCCAAGCACTGTATAAATTTGTACTGTGGCATCAGCATTAACCCCTTTAACCGTCAAAAATTGGTTAGAAACACTCATCTCTACGCCTTCTTTGGTAACAATATCAATAGGCGATACAGAAGCTACTGTATCACGAATTTCGAACCATTGCATACGTAAATATTGTGTCGTAAATGGGTCGTTACCATACTCAAAACGTACACGACGAATGTCACGATTTTTATTTAGTAAAACAAACGCAGCCTCACTAAAATATTTGTTTACACCCGAAGCAAAATTGGCACCATTTAAATCGAGATTGAGTGTTTCCACTACTACACTATCAGAATTCAAACCATACAATGTGGCTGTTTTATCACCACCTGAAGGCATTTGAATTTCCATAACCACTGCAAGCGCATTATTTTGCACGTCAAACAATTGCGATGTTAAAAAGTCGCCATCGTTCTTAAATTGCATAAAATAAACACTATTTTTGTCTGTTTGCGGCCAAGTAGATACCCAGCCATTTTCTAGTGAACGAGTGTAACCAGCCGTAGTATAGTAAGTAGCCCAAGCATTAGTTTTACTATCTTGCACACGTAATGCAAAAGCTGATAAACCAATAAACACCAATAAGGTTGTTAGAAAAAGTTTTTTCATAAATTGTTTTGATAAAAAAATAAGAGCATTGATTTGTATAAAGCAAAACAATGCTCTTGTGAAATGAAATAATAATTTAAATTAGTCTTGTAATTTAGCGCAAATATACTCACGATTCAAGCGAGCAATATGGCTTAATGAAATATTTTTAGGACATTCGGCGGCACAAGCACCTGTATTAGTACAGTTACCAAAACCTAGTTCATCCATTTTTGACAACATGGCTTTAGCACGTGCTGCACCTTCTACTTGACCTTGTGGCAATAACGCCAACTGGCTTACTTTGGCAGCCACGAATAACATTGCCGAGCCATTCTTACAAGCAGCTGCACAAGCACCACAACCAATACAAGAAGCGGCATCCATTGCTTCGTCAGCTTTTAGTTTTGAGATTGGTATAGCATTAGCATCTGGCACGCCACCTGTATTTACAGAAACGTAACCACCAGCTTGCATAATTTTATCGTAAGCACGTCTGTCAACAATTAAGTCTTTAATAACAGGAAATGCATGCGAACGCCAAGGTTCTACTGTGATAGTTTCGCCATCTTTAAATGTACGCATATGCAATTGACAGGTAGTTATGCTACTATCAGGTCCGTGTGGGTGTCCATTGATATACAGTGAACACATACCACAAATACCTTCGCGACAATCATGGTCAAACGCAATTGGTTCTTTACGTTCGCGAATGAGCTGTTCATTCAACACATCAAGCATTTCTAAAAATGAACTATCTACAGACACATTATTCAATTCATGTGTTTCAAAAGCGCCTTTTGCTTTAGGGCCAGCTTGGCGCCATACTTTTACTTTTATATTAATTGTTTTTTCCATTGTATTTTATGCTTTATAGTTACGTGTTTGGCGGGCCACAAATTCATAGTCAAGTTTTTCTTTGAGCATTTTAGGCTCTTCTCCTTCACCTTGATATTTCCAACATGAAACATAAGAGAATTTATCATCATGGCGCAGAGCTTCACCTTCTGGAGTTTGATGTTCTTCACGGAAGTGACCACCACAAGACTCTTCGCGATGTAAAGCGTCACGTGCCATCAATTCGCCTATGTCAAAATAATCGGCCAAACGCAATGCTTTTTCAAGTTCTACGTTCAAGTCGTTACGAGAACCTGGGATAAATACGTCAGTCCAGAATACTTTCTTAATTTCCTGAATTCTGTTCAAAGCAATGCGTAACCCTTCAGCATTACGTGCCATACCGACAAAATCCCACATAACAAGACCTAATTCACGGTGAATACTATCCACCGATCGTTTCCCTTGAATGCTCATTAATTTGTCAATTTTAGTATTGATTGCTTTTTCAGCTTCAACAAATTCTTTCAAATCTGTACTCATACGAGGTACTTGTATTTGATCGGCCAAATAGTTTTGAATAGTGTAAGGCAACACAAAGTAACCATCAGCTAAACCTTGCATCAGCGCAGAAGCACCCAAACGGTTTGCACCATGGTCAGAGAAGTTAGCCTCACCTATACAGAATAAACCTTTGATAGATGTTTGTAATTCATAATCAACCCAAATACCACCCATAGTATAGTGAATGGCAGGGAAAATCATCATAGGTGTTTCGTATGGATTATCATCTACAATTTTCTCATACATTTGGAATAAGTTCCCATAGCGTGCTTCAACTACATCACGTCCCAAACGCTCTATGGCATATTTAAAATCGAGATAAACAGCTAAACCTGTATTATTAACACCATAACCTGCATCACAACGCTCTTTGGCTGCGCGTGAAGCAACGTCACGGGGCACTAAGTTACCGAAAGCAGGATAACGACGTTCCAAGTAGAAGTCACGATCTTCATCTGGAATTTCGGTTGGTTTCTTTTTACCTGCACGTATAGCCTCTGCATCTTCTTTTTTCTTTGGAACCCAAATGCGACCATCGTTACGCAACGATTCCGACATTAAGGTTAATTTTGATTGGAATTCGCCGTGAACAGGAATACAAGTTGGGTGAATTTGTGCAAAACAAGGATTAGCAAAATAAGCACCTTTTTTGTACATCTGTACTGCAGCAGAACCATTTGATGCTATAGCATTAGTTGATAAGAAGAATGCATTACCGTAACCACCTGTACCTACAACCACAGCATGAGCAAAGAAGCGCTCAATTTTTCCAGTAACTAAATTGCGAGCAATGATACCACGTGCACGACCCTCTATGACTACAACATCGAGCATTTCGTAACGTGTATACATTTTTACAGTGCCTTTATGAATTTGGCGACTTAATGCTGAATAAGCACCTAACAATAATTGCTGACCTGTTTGACCTTTAGCATAAAAAGTACGCGATACTTGTGCACCACCAAATGAACGGTTATCAAGTAAACCACCATATTCACGAGCAAAAGGTACACCTTGAGCTACACATTGGTCGATAATGCTATTTGAAACTTCAGCCAAACGATAGACGTTAGCTTCACGAGCACGATAGTCACCACCTTTAATTGTATCATAAAATAAACGATACACAGAGTCACCATCATTTTGATAGTTTTTAGCAGCATTGATACCACCTTGAGCTGCAATAGAGTGTGCGCGACGTGGTGAATCCTGAATACAGAAATTCAACACATTAAAACCTAACTCACCCAATGAGGCAGCAGCAGAAGCACCTGCTAAACCCGTACCAACAACAATAACATCTAACCGACGTTTATTGGCAGGATTTACCAATTTTTGATTTGCTTTATAATTATTCCATTTTTCAGCTAGCGGACCTTCTGGAATTTTAGCTGTAACATAATCGCCTTCTACCATAGTTTCTGTAGCCTGTTTTACAGCTTTGGCCACTTTTTTAGTCGCTTTTTTTACCGCTTCAACGGCATCTTTGGTAGCATCATCATTAGCAACTTGTGCTACTTTACTCTTCACAGCTTTTACAACTTTTTTGGCAGTAGCCTTAGCCGTATCTACCACATCTTCTTTTTTCTTAGCCATAATTATAATAATCTTTTTAATTTGACATTATAAAGCATAGGTAGCACCCAATGCATATCCAAAATAATAAACAACTACAGAAGCAAACATTAACACAACTAATGTTGAAAGAATGTTCGAAATCATTTTTACACGTGGCATCCATGTGTTGTTATTTAGCCCTAAAGAGTGAAGCGCACTCCACACACCGTGTGTTAAATGGAACCACAACGCACCCAACCACACCAAGTAAAGAGCTACATAAACAGGTTGAGCAAATAAATCTTTAATGTATTTGATACCATTAGCCGCATCAATGCCAGCTTCGTGAGGCAACAGTCCCAAGTTAACTTGGAGCTCTACCCACTGCATTTTGTACCAAAAATTATACAAATGAAGACCTAAAAAACCAATAATAATAAGACCTAATACAAGCATATTTTTAGATGACCACTCCACATCGGATTGACGTCCACTTACAGCGTAACGTTCACGACCACGAGCACGATAGTTTTGAAGCGACAAAACAAACGCGTAGAGAATATGAATTACCATAAGCAATGCCAATCCCATTGTAGCAATAATAGCATACCAGTTAGCACCTAAAAATTCACAAATCATATTGTAGCCTTCCTCAGAAATAATGGCTACTACATTCATTGTACCATGAAAGAGCAGAAACAACACCAAAGCGGCGCCAGTTACGCTCATCACGACTTTTCTTCCAATCGAAGAGTTCGTTAACCACGTCATAAATTAAAGATTTTAGTTAATAATTATAAGTATTTTTTTAGAATTCAGCCATCAATCATCTGTTATACAAAGTGTTATATAATAATCCAGACGAAACCAGTTATCACATTGACAAATGAGCTACAAAAATAGCCTTAATTAACCGATTACGCAAATAAATACAGAAATTTTTCTCTAAATAAAATAACACTTTTTAGAAATGTAACATTCTTATTAGCTAAAAAAATAAAAATAAAAAATGTTTTGCTGTATCAATTGATTGTTATATCTTTGTGAGGATTTTACACTCTACAATGAATAATCAACATCAACACGTAATCAATCAGTTCGAGAGTAAACTTAATCAGCTCATTTTCAGATACGAAAATCTGGAAAAGAAAAATGAGCAATTAGTTGAAGAGTTGGCTCGAACCCGTGAAGAATTGATGGAAGCGCATAAAGAGATTGTAGAATTACGCTCTAGCTATTCAGCTCTTAAGACGGCCCGTATGGTTGGTTTTTCGGAAGAAGACAAAAAAACGGCTCATCGTAGGATTACTAGATTAGTGCGAGACATTGATAGTTGTTTAGAATTGCTTAACGAATAAAAACCGAGTTATGGACGAGAAACTAACCATCACACTCAACATAGCCGGCCGCTCTTTACGATTAACCATTAATCGTGATGAAGAGTTTGTATATCGTGAAACAGCGCGAAAACTAAACGAAAGACTCGACTTTTTTTACAAAACATTCACCACGGCTGACTATCCGACAATTTTGACGATGGTAGCTATGGATCAAGCATTAGAATGCGAGCGAATGGGCCACAAAACAGATGCGGCACCACTGGCTGATAAAATGAAAGAGTGGTCGGATTTAATCGACCGTGTGACAAAAGAATAGGTTTAACTATCTATATGTTATTGCACTATGACACATTACCATTAAGGCCGTGTGTTTTGGTGCATTTTTTATTTATAACAAACAGACAACTCTATTTTATAACTGAACATTAAAACAACATTTTATGATTGAAATTATGATCTCCATAGCTGCTCTTTTGGGTGGTGGCGCAATCGGATGGTTTGTGACTCACACCGCAACCAAAGGAAAAGTGCGTAGCACCCTAAAAAAAGCAGAAGAAGATGCTGAAAATTTAAAACGTAACAAGCTGCTCGAAGCCAAGGAAAAATTCATTAATATGAAGGCTGAATTTGAAAAAGAGGTAGCTGAACGCAATTCAAAGATTCAACAAAGCGAAAATCGCGCTCAGCAAAACGAAGTGCGATTACAACAAAAGGAGCAATCACTGAATCAACGCCAAAGCGAAATACAACGCAAAAGCAACGAAGTGGATGCTATCAAAGAAAATTTGGACAAACAATTGGTAGTAGTTGACGCAAAAAAACAAGAATTGGAAAAAATGCATTTCCAAGCGACCGAAAAACTAGCAGCCATTTCTGGCTTATCAGCCGAACAAGCTAAAGCACAATTGATAGAGAATATCAAGGATGAAGCAAAAACAGAAGCCATGGCTTATGTAAACGAGATGATGGAAGAGGCCAAAATGACTGCCAACAAAGAGGCAAAACGTATTATTGTACAAACCATACAACGTGTAGCTACTGAAACTGCCATCGAAAACTCAGTAACTGTATTCAATATTGAATCGGACGAAGTAAAAGGACGTATTATCGGGCGTGAAGGTCGTAACATTCGTGCTTTAGAAGCCGCTACTGGCGTCGAAATTATTGTGGACGATACTCCAGATGCTATTGTACTTTCAGGCTTCGATCCTGTGCGCCGCGAAATAGCTCGTTTGGCATTACACCAATTGGTAGTAGACGGACGTATTCACCCAGCTCGTATTGAGGAAGTGGTAGCAAAAACAAAAAAACAGGTGGAAGAAGAGATTGTTGAAGTGGGTAAACGTACTGCTATAGACCTTGGTATTCACGGTTTACACCCTGAATTGGTGCGCTTGATTGGTAAAATGAAGTACCGTTCGTCATACGGACAAAATTTATTGCAACATGCGCGCGAAACAGCTAACTTATGCGCTGTGATGGCTGCCGAGCTTGGTTTAAATCCACAAAAAGCGAAACGCGCTGGCTTACTACACGATATTGGTAAAGTGCCTGATGATCAACCAGAATTGCCACACGCTATTCTTGGTATGAATTTGGCTGAAAAATACAAAGAAAAACCAGATATTTGCAACGCCATTGGTGCTCACCACGACGAAGTAGAAATGACTTC
>Ga0208195_1001142_pt1 | contig 30358 bp, 20 predicted proteins | sample AD_UKC077_MetaG_FD_184441 | JGI IMG/M metagenome (GOLD analysis project Ga0208195, IMG submission 184441) | Active sludge microbial communities of municipal wastewater-treating anaerobic digesters from USA - AD_UKC077_MetaG (SPAdes) (version 2) | ecosystem: Engineered > Bioreactor > Anaerobic >... | reverse complement strand
CCGTGCTGGGCCACGGTCCCTCACCGCCAGGACTATCACGGCCCGGGTGATCCGGACGGTCGCTATTGGCTGCCGGGCGAGTGCGATGTCCCGGTTCGCAACCATGAGTGGTTCTGGACGCCAAACGCCGAGCACAAACTCCACTCGGTCGAGCAACTAATGGACATGTACTACCGCTCGGTGGGCCGCAACTGCAATCTGCTGCTCAACGCCAATCCCAACCCGGAAGGACTGGTTCCGCAGGCCGATTTTCAACGTTACGTCGAGTTCGGCAAGGAAATCCGCAGACGATTCGATACCCCCTTGGCGCGTACGGAGGGCAGCGGCTCTACGGTCGAATTGAGGCTGCCCAAGCCGTCGACCATCGACCACGTCGTCATTATGGAGGACATCCGCCAAGGCGAACGCATCCGCAGGTACCGGATTGAAGGGCTGACCGGGCCCGATACGTGGCAATCGCTTTGCGAGGGTCAATCCGTTGGACACAAACGGATCGAACAGTTCGCATCGATTGAAGTGGCGATGCTCCGCCTGCGCACGTTGGATTCTGTGGGCGAGCCGCTTATTCGAGAGCTGGCCGCGTACCACGTGGGATAGCGTCCCATCTTAGAGCAGCGAGCGGTAGGCGTAGCCCTTGAGCATGACCTCGAAGTCCGCCCATTCCTCTTCGTCAACCGGCGTTCGGTAGAAGGCAAAGCTGGCCGGCTCGTGCAGGGATCGAAGGTTCCACTCCATCAGCGCCCGGCTGTGCCATCGCTGCATTTCGACGTGGCCGTCGGCGTAGCCCAGCGTGCTGCTGTCGTCACGATGCCAGACCCCGAACGGATCGACCCACTGTCTGGACTTGGGATTCATCACCCACGAGCCGTTGTTGTATCCGCGCGGATCGCACTCGGCCAGGAAGACGTACTTGGTCGCCGGTTGCTTGATGTCCGTGTAGTTGATGCAGGGGCGGATCTCCCACGTGCCGGCCGGCACCGCATTCATCCCGCCGGCAATCGAATAGGTACGATAGGCATACTGATGTCCCGGACTGTTCCTCCGCCGGTCGGAAGGGCAGCGATAGACCTCCAGCTCCTTGACGTAAGGCCACAGCAGTCCCTGCTGGATGTATTCCTTCTTGTCCTCGATGGAGGAGCCTGCTCCTGCCGGCGGAATGACCACCCAGGCCGCGGGATTCGACGCAGACAGCGGAGCGATCGGCGTCGTGCCCGACACCAGCTTGCCGTCGTTCTCGTCCTTGTACATGAGCCATGCCAGCGCGAGGGTTCGTACGTTGCTGCGGCAGGTCAGACTTCTCGCCTGTTCGCGAGCACGTTTGAGGGATGGCATCAGGATGGACATCAGCACCGCGATGATGGCAATGACCACAAGCAGCTCGATCAAGGTGAACGCCCTGGTCTTCATATCGACTCTCCCAGTGATGAAGTGACGAGCGATTCGGCTGCATCACAAGCCGCCGCACGAAATCTCCCACCATCATATCGCCAAAGGATGGCTCGTACAAGCGTCTTGTATGGTCCCGGCCGCCTGAAAAACCCATGCCCAGAGGGTTGACAAGCACGCAGCGATGCCGTATTCGTCAAGCCAGAGGTGATGGCCCCGAAGGGGCCGTGAGGATAGGACGCCGCAGAAAAGGAGTTGGCCATGAAAGTACGAATCGAGGATACATGCACGGCGTGTGGACTCTGCTGCGACACCTGCCCGGAGGTGTTCGAAATGGGGGATGACATGGCCACGGTGATCGTCGACGTGGTCCCGGCCGAGCACGAAGACGCCGTACAACAGGCGGCCGACGAGTGCCCGGTGGAGGCGATCATCGTTGAGTAGACCAGGCCATCGGGCCGCTGCCGTGATGGCGCGATCCGGTCGGAAAGGTCATTGCGGTCCGCCTCCCAAGCCCGGTCGCACTCAGGGTTCCGTCACGCAACGCGGGTCCATGAAGTGCAGCAGATAGTCAGGGCCGCCGGCCTTGGTTCCGGCGCCGGACATCTTGAAGCCGCCGAAGGGCTGTACTTTCACCAGAGCGCCGACGTTGGCGCGGTTCAGGTACAGGTTGCCTACGCGAAACTGCCGCACAGCGGTGTCGAGATGGTCTTCGTTCCTGCTGAAAACCGCGCCGGTCAAGGCGAACCGCGTTGAATTGGCCCAGCGAAGCGCCTCGTCGAAGTCCTTCGCACGCATGATCGAGAGCACCGGACCGAAGACCTCTTCCTGTCCGAGCCGCTGCTGCGGGGTGATGCCTTCGACGATTGTCAGCGGGACGTAATAGCCTTTGGCAGGAACCTCGCTGCGGTAGAGCACCGTGCCCTCCGTGGCGGCCAGATCAATGTACTGCATGATGGTGCGCTGTGCCTTGGCGTCGATCACCGGCCCCATGTAGTTGCCCGGATCTTCCGCCGACCCGATCCTGAGCTTCCTGGCCGCCGCGACGAGTTTCGGGACGAAACGGTCGTAGACTCTGTCGACCACGATCAACCTCGAACAGGCCGAACACTTCTGGCCCTGGTAGCCGAAGGCGGAGTACAGCACGTCGCGAATGGCCGCCTCCTCGTCAAACTCCTCGTCGAGGATGATGGCGTTCTTGCCTCCCATCTCACAGACGACCTTTTTGACGGAAGCTTGGTTTTCATGGGTGCGGCCGGCGCGTTCGATGATTCGCAGGCCGACCGACATCGAGCCGGTGAAGGCGATCACGGCGACCTTGGGACTGTCCACCAGCAGGTCGCCGATCTGCGAGCCCGGGCCGGGGACGTAATTGAAAACGCCGTCGGGAAGTCCGACCTCGCGGAAGACCTCCACGAGATGATGTCCGACAACCGAGGACTGGCTGGACGGCTTGAAGACCACCGGATTGCCCGTGACGATGGCGGCCGCACACATCCCGCAGCCGATCGCGAACGGGAAGTTCCACGGCGCGATGACTACGGCGACGCCCTTGGGTTGGTAGAAGCAGAAGTTCGATTCATCGGCGTAGCTGCCCATGTCCTGCGGTGCGCCCAGGCGGATCATTTCCCGGGCATAGTACTCCAGGAAGTCGATGCCTTCGGCCACGTCGTTGTAGGCTTGGGCCCACTGTTTGCCCTCTTCGAGGACCTGCCAGGCGGAGTACTCGAATATCCTGTTTCGAGCTATTCCGGCGGCCTTGACGAGATACAGGGCACGCTGCGACGGATCGACGTCTCGCCAGGTCGGCAGGGCCCGTTCAGCGGCATCGAGGGCCATTGCGGCCTCGCGCACACCGGCTTGGCACACCTTGCCGACGACTTGGTCCGGATCGGCCGGGTTGACGGAATCCAGCGTGGCCGCAGTCGTGATGTCACGCCCGTCGATGTACAGCGGATAGGTCCTGCCGAGCTGCTCGCGGACCTGGGCAATGGCGAGAGGAAACGCCTGCCGTACTCTCGGATCGTCCGGGCCGGGGAAGATCGGTTCATTGACGAATGGTGGCAGATCGACAGGAGATGCGGACGGAATACGACTTCTGGTCATTGTGCTACCAACTCCTTGATGCGAATTGTCAGTTGTTTCCGGGGTTCGATCCAAAGGGTGCTCGCTGCGTCCGGTCAACCGGCGGAAAGCTCCCGGCTGCGCTCCGAGGCGCGGCGCAGCGCCTTGGAGACCATCTCGCCGAACGCGCCGGCCTGAAACACCTTGAACGCCGCTTCTGTGGTCCCGTTGGGCGTGGCGACTCTCGCACTGAGCACTGCGGGGGTGTTGCCCTCGCCGGCGGCCTTCTCCGCCAGCAGCGCTGCGCCTCTGGCGGTCTGGAGCACCAGGCTCTGTGCATCCTCCTCGGACAGGCCCAGTTCGACGCCCGCCTTGATCATCTCGTGCATCAGCAGGAAGAAGTAGGCCGGGCCGGAACCGCTGACCGCGGTAACCGGATCGAGCAGGTCCTCGCGCTCGACGACGATGACCTTGCCCACACTCAAGAGGATGAGCCGGGCCTTCTCCACTTTGGTGCGGGCTTTCGCATTGGCGTAGAGGGCGCTGGCCGCCTCGTCCACCCACGCGGGCATGTTCGGCATCACTCGAACGATGGCCAGATCGCCGAGGATCGACGAGATCAGCGAGGTGGTGATGCCGGCGGCGATCGAGATGACCAGCGTGTCCTCGTTGACGCTGGCCTTCATGCTTTCCAGAGCGGCCTTCATGTTCTGGGGTTTGACGCTCAGCACCAGAACGTCGACCTTCGAGGCCAGGTCTGCATTGCTGTCGGCGGTCCGGACGCCGTAGTGTTCTCGCAGGTACTCGATTCTCTCCGGGCGAATGTCACTGACGTACACCTTGCCGGGCCGGTACACGCCCGCCTTCAAGACGCCGTTGATGAGGGCCTCGGCCATGTTGCCGCTGCCGATGAAACCGATGGTCTCCACAGTCTTCTCCTTGTCCGGTGTTCCGGAAATGGCTTCGTGCAGACGCTTGACTCACGTCGGGGTAGGATAGGGTCCGAGCCGGGGAAAATCAATGCAAAAGCCCGGCATTATGTCCCGATGGGTGCACTGCGTGTTTGTAGGTAGGTTCCTGCCGAGGCCAGGAAGGGGGCTGTCATCTCGGAGAGCGTGGCGGATGTCATTTCGACCAAAGGCGAAGCCCGCACGGAGAAATCTGGCCGAGGATAAGGCAATAGCCCCTTCGCAGCCAGATTCCTCCACTCCGCTGCGCTCCGGTCGGAATGACAAAGTCGATTGCCGCCTCCGGTGAAGGTTTACCTACAAACACCAAGTGCACCCTGTCCCGATGGAGACTGCTACCTGGGCCAGAACAACAGTCGCAGGCCGACGAGGAACAGAAAGACCACCAGGATCTTTCGGAAGTACTGTTGGGGAATCCGGTTGATGAACCGTTTGGCGATCCAGGCGCCGACAAACGAGGCCGGGATGAACAGGAGCATGGCCCAGGACAGCAGGGGATTCAGTTGCGTCCCCTCGCGCACGTAAGTGATCAGGCGGAATGTGCCGATGGCCAGTGCGATCGCCCCGGCGGTGGCCAGGTAGATTGCCTTGGGCAGGTCAAACGCCGAGAGGGACATCCCTCGCACGGCGCCGCCCATACCGAACACGCCGGCAAAGAATCCCGACAGCGCGCCGCCCAACACACTGGTCACCACACAGGGCCGGATCTGAAAGGAACTGTGAACGACAAGAAAGAGCACGTAGAGCACCAAGAACGCGCCAAGCACGCGTGACAAGACAGTGCTGGAGAGGCGAAAGACCAACGACGCCCCGGCGACGGCGCGAGGATCCCGGGGATGCCGAAACTCAGAATCAGCTTCCAGCGGATGCCTTCGCGAAACAACAGCAGCTTCCAGACGTCCCCGAACCAGTGGATGATGCCCACGAACAGCAGCGCCTCCGCCAGCGGGTAGAAGAGCACCATGACGGGGATCATCACGGTCGAGAGGCCGAAGCCTGTCAGTGTGCCGATACTGCTGCCGAGGAGGACGACCAGGAAGACGACAATGACTTCCATTGCGATTCAGTCTCCCTATGCGTTGTCACGGCAACAGCCGCCCTCGGCTGTGTCAGCCCGTCAGCAATTCGAACTGCTCTTTGCTGAGGCACTGTCGCAGTTTCTGCAGCGCCGTCAGTTCGATCTGCCGGATACGCTCTTTGGTCAGGCACAGTTCGTCACCGATCTGTTTGAGGGTCTTGGTCTCTTTCCGCACCGACGTGCCGACCAGTCCGAAATGATGTAGAATCACGTATTGCTCGCGTTCGTCCAGTTCCTCGCGGATGACTTCGGCCAGGCTTTGCCGGGTCCGTTCGATGGCAAGCACGTCGGCGGCCGTCTCCTGCAAGCCGCGCCGGATCGTCGCCAGCGATTCGGCCCGCCGGCGGGTCAGCTCGGTGCTTCGGCCGGAAACCTTCGCGTATTCCTTGGCGATGTTGAGCGACGCCCGACGGCTGAAGCGAAAGCCCTTGGTGTGGTCATACTCCTCGACGGCCTGGATCAGGGCGAAATTGCCCTTGCTGACCAGTTCGGAGAAATTGGCGCCGTCGCCGGTGTGCTTGCTGGCGATGCTGACAACCAGACGCAGATTCGCTTCGATCAGCGTGCGACGGATGTTCTCGGCCTGTTCGAGATAATCTTCGAGTTGGGCCAGCAGCGTGGCCGAGACGTTTGCCAGTCGAATCCGGTGCCGTTCGGTTGCCACGAGATACTTGAGGAAATTGTAGCGGCGGAACAGCTCGATCTCCTCGTCGCGGCTCAGTACGGCGGTGGTCGTGAGGACTTGCAGGTACTCCGGAAGGAGGCTCTCGCCCACCATCTCAAACGGTTCGACCCGCTTTCCGGGTTCCGGTTTGTCTATCTTCAGGGGCGAGCCAAGGATGTGTTTGCGGGCGTCTTCTCGGAGAAACTCGTCGCTGGGAACGAACTCGATCTTGCGGGCCAGCAGGGTCATGGCTCTACGCTGATTGACAATCCGGTAGATGGTCGCACGGCTGCGGTCGAATCGGGCCATCAGTTGCCGAACGCCGATGCCCTGCTTGTGGAGGCGATACAGTTCGGCCGCTTCGGTCGGTCTCATTCGGCCCGACGGCCGCCGAAAAACGGGGCGGTCGGGATGCTGCTTCTCGTATTCCGCAAGCGTGTAGCGTGCGGTCTCGTGAGCGATGCCCAGCTTGCCGCAGATGTCCTCGATGATCTGATGCCGCGACAGCGAGGTCTTGGCCGCCAGACTGCGGGCCTGGCGAACCACCTGTTGCCGCTCCTTCGCGGTCAATCTGCGGAAGCGGCCGGCTTGGGCGACAAGTCTGGGATGATTGTGTACGAACCGTTCAACCGTCGATTCGAGAAAACCGAATCGGTGGCCACCGTCGTCGAAGACAAACTTGCGCGCCAGCAGACCGCGTCGCCGCCAGCGGGCGATGGTCTTCGTCGAGACGTTGAATCGCTCGGCCAGCTCTTCGGCGCTGTAGACCTTCTCGCTCTGCTCGCACGCCGGCGTGACGAGTTTGCCGCTGAGCCTGGCGATGAACAGCTCGAGGTCGTGACGCAGTTCCCTGCCCTCGATGAGCTGGTGGTCGATATCGCCTTGGGGATGGAAACCGGTGATGTGAAAGGAGACGAAATCGAAGGGGTATTGCTTTGTCTCGTCGATCAGCGCATAGAGCTTCTCGGCGGCCTCGAGTTCACTTCGCTGCTTGTCCTGCGGCGTGAACCGAAGCTGCATCAGCAACTGGGCCAGGCTGGGATTCTTGATGCTTCGCACGGTCGGTCTTTCCTGTTCCGTTTGGCCAAGTGTCTATTCTACCGTCCCTGGGGCCAAAAGAAAAGGACAGAGCGAATTGCCCTGTCCTTGGAAAGCTCGTCGTGCTGTCGCGTCCGGCCCGGTCTGTCTCGGCGGGCCTTGGCCGGGTGCGTCAGGCAACCAGGCGCTTGGCGGTGTCGACCGCCGAGGCCGCGTCCGGGGCGTAGCCCTGGGCGCCGATCTTCTCGGCGAAGCTCTGCGTCACCGGAGCGCCGCCGACCATGATCTTGGCCTTGACACCCGCTTCCTTCAGCGCCTTGATCGTCTTCTCCATTCCCGGCATGGTCGTTGTCAACAGGGCGCTCATGCCCACAAGCTGGGCATTCTTCGCCTTGGCCTCTTCCACGAACTTCGCGGGCGCGACGTCAACCCCCAGATCGATCACCTCGAAGCCGGCGCCCTTGAGCATCATGGCCACCAGGTTCTTCCCGATGTCGTGCAGATCGCCCTGAACGGTGCCGATGACCAGCTTGCCGATCGGCTGCACGCCGGCTTTGGTCAGTTCCGGCTCGAGCACCTCCATGGCCATCTTCATCGCCCGGGCGGCAATCAGCACTTCGGGGATATAGACCTCGTTTCTCTTGAAGCGGCCTCCGATGACGTCCATGCCGGCGATCAACCCTTCGTCGAGGATACTCTTGGGAGCCATCCCTTCGCTGAGCGCCGCCTTGGTCACGCTCACGGCGGTCGTCTGGTCACCCTTGATGACTGCTTCGGCCAACGCTTTCAGATCTGCCATCTTTCGTCACCTCAAATCTGTGTCCGTTGTTGTCTTTCTCCCACACCTCCGAAGGCCACATTAGACTGCATCGGCGGGGGCCTAACAAGCAGAAAATCAGCCGCCGGCCCGGAAAACCTCCAGTTACAATGCCCCCTGCGAACGGGGCGGCGGTGGGACGCACCTTCCCGGAACGCTCCGACCAGAGGCGCGGCGCAAAGGAGGGGATCAGTCGATCCACGGCCGGGCCTGCTTGACATTCAGTCGGCCGTCGGCCGTGACCTTGAACTCGATGTCCATGGCGAAGTGAATATCGGCCGGGTGTACGTTGTAGAGGTCGCGGAAGTGAATGTTGATGAGCCTCATCACGTCCGCCAGTTCAAAAATCTGTTCCTTCGTAAGGATGGGACCGCCCTCCGGGACAAGGTTGGAACGGCGTATATACTGAATCTCGTACCGCTCCAGACCCGCCAGGTCGGCGACGAGAAACTCGTCCGGAATGGAATTGGCCGGCGGATTGGTCACCAGGTCCTCGCCCACCTGGATGTTGACATAGTAGCCTCGCCAGTTGGCGTCGTAGATGTTCTTGGTCACGGCGACTCCATTGGCCTGCTCCTCCTCGTAGTTGGGATGGACGAGCACGCCCATGGCGGCCTGGAGGTGGTCGATACGGTGAAAGTCTCGCTCCTCGAACGCCCGATACGTCCAGAGACTGGCCCAGACCTGCCGGATGCTCTTGGCGATATGCCCTTCGTCCGGGTGGTGCGTATACGAGTCATAGAGCCCGGCGCCGTTGAAATCGGGCAGGTCTTCGTTGTTCGTGCTGGAGCGGCAGCGTAGCGACGTCCCAGGCGCGAAGGATCGGTGCATCGCATCGAGGGCGTCGAGCATCCACGCCGGTACAGTGCCGTCACGGAGCCTCCGCTGGAAGGATGCCAGCCGGGCGACGCGAACCTCCGGGTCGCGCTGGAAGTCCGGATCCTCCATCATGGCGGTCGCTCTCTCATAGAATCCATTGAGCTTCATGAACTCGTCGTAGAAGTAGAAGGGGACAGCGAACCCGTCGGGAACCATGTGCGAGGGCAGGAACTTGCCCAACTGGGCCACGTTGGCGGCCTTGGCGCCGAAGCTGTTGGAATCAGCGAAGCCGATCTGGGCCAACGGGGCAATCTGCGTGACACCCAGGTCCCGCGGCGGCGTCTGGGGGTTGGCGGGCCGGATCGATTCCAGGAAGGCTTCGACTTCCTCCAGCGAGGCCTCGCGCAGTGTGTATCCGTCCGGGGCCGCCACGAAATGAACGTACCGATCCGCCAAGGCCAGGATATCCGGCCGGGTGGCAGCGTCACGGATGTAGGCGTTGGGGGTGTTGTTCTGCTTGGCCTTCACATTGATGTGCGACAGAGGTGTCTGGGGGATCTCGGTTATAATGCCAGCCACGTGAGAAAGCGTGTTGGGGATCGTGCGGTAGACTACAATGTCGCGAGCCGAAACCGTTTCAGGACCATTGATGACTCTCAGGCGTCCGTAGGCCTGCCCGGTTGTCAGTGCGGTGTAGCTGACGCCGGCGAATAGCTCTTCGGTCTGGATGACGGCGACGGAAGAGGCCTGATACAAATCCTCTTCGCTCTGGTACAACGCACGCTGGGTCTCTCCGGCGGCGTGGTAGTGGAGCTTGTCCCTGGCAAAGGGCATTTGGCGGCCGATCAGATCGAATGCCAGTTCAACGAACTCGAACGCCACCGGGTCCGTGGGCCAGAACTCCATGGTATAGATGCCCTGCGTGGCATCGTCGGGCTCGTATTGGTCGTGGGCGATGATGCTTCCGGCCAGGTTCTTGCGATGCTCGGAGAAATAGGTCTGACGGTTGAAGGTCTCCAGATCGATGGTCCAGCCCAGACACTCGACCGCAAAATCATAGTGATAAGGATACGTCTTGCTGTTTTGGAAGTACAACTGTGGGCAGAGGGTATCGACGTCTGTGATGAGGAACTTCACCTCCAGGACCTGCATCGCTCCTGGGAAATTCTCGCGATTGGCGTAGAACTCAAAGGCCGCTCGGTCCTGGATCGTGAGCGTCCCGCAAAGGGGCGAGAGGGAAGGCTGTGCGTGGACGACAACAGCGGTGCCCAGCAAGACGCCGGCAGCTACTGCGAGCCCCATTGCGACCATTCCCTGTTTCATCACCGAGTCCCATCCTTAACATGCCGGGGCCGATTCGAGACCCCGACTGCGGCTGTATCAATAACCCTATTATATCACACGAGGGCTTCGAAAAAGCGGCATTCCGCGACGCACTGCGCTGGAGGGTGCATGACCGTTCTTGCGATCCGGCTCGGTCAGACCCTCTGTGCCGGGCATCGATTCATGGCCGGGAAGGACAAACTCGAAATCCGAAGCACGAAACTCCAAACAAATTCAAAGCACGAAGTCCCGAGGCTTCAAATCCACCCCGGTATGCATGGGCAGGGCTGAGTTGCGCGCGATGGCCTCCGTGTTTGGAGCTTGGATTTTGGGTCATTCGGGCTTGTTTCGGACTTCGGTTTTCGTGCTTCGGCGGTGTGCCCAGGCGAGCAGCGCAGAAACGGTCATGCACCCGCGCATGGAGTGTCCCCTTTGGCGCGTGCGAGATCAGCGAATAGACTTGACGCCTGTCCGCCTTGACCATAGTATCAGCCTCGTGCAATTTGCGTCGATTTCGCATCTTACAATGGGAACTCAGCCGACATGAAGACATCTCAGGGACGTATCGCATTCGGAGTGGGGCTCCTGCTTGTGCCGATGATGCTGATCGGCTGCGGGCCAGACGACAAATCCGCCGCCACGGCGGATCCGGTGATCGGCAAGGAACTGGGTCTGACCGTTGGTTCGGTCGCCGATGTCGCCAGACCGGAACCGTTGCAGGTGGAAGGGTACGGGCTCGTCGGAGGGCTTGCCGGCACCGGTTCGGCGTCTTGTCCACCCAATATTCGCGCCTACCTCAAGCAGTTCATCCTGGCGCAGGTGCCGGGCGGTTCGGTGGCTCCCGACAATCTGATCAACAGCAAGACCACGGCGGTCGTGCGACTGGAAGGCGTCGTTCCCGCTGCGGCGTCCCGAGGGGACCGTTTGGACGTGAAGGTCACTCCCGTGGCCGGCTCCGACACCACCTCGCTTCACGGAGGCTGGCTGTACAAGGCGGATCTCAAGCTGGCCGGATCGTTCGGCCCGGCGGCCAGGACGCTGGCAGTGGTGGAAGGACCCGTGTTCATCAACACGATCGCCGTGGCCGAGCCGGACCCGACGACCGGCTACGTCCTCGGCGGCGGGATCGCTCAATACGACTACGTGGGGAATCTCCGGCTGCGCCGGGCCGATTTTGCCAGGGCCAGCGCCATCCGGAATCGTCTCAACGAGCGATACGGGATAGATACCGCACGCGCCGTGTCACCGCGCGATGTGGAGTTCGTCATTCCGCCGGACTACCGCAGGCGGAAGATGCGATTCGTCTCGATGCTGGCTGCCACCTTCCTGGACGAGACGCCGGAACTGAAGGCTGCTCGGATCGAGACGCTGGCCAGGGGGCTCGCGGAGTCTCAGGCCGGGGAGAGTTGCGAGATCGCCCTGGAGGCCATTGGCCGCGAGAGCCTGGCGAGTTTGCAGCCCCTGTGGAATGCCCCTGAGGAAGAGGTTCGACTGCGAGCGGCTCGATGTGCTTTGAATTTGCGGGATGATGGGGCGATTGAGGCACTGAGGACCATTGCCCTGGATGAGACATCGCCCCTTCGAAGCGAGGCGCTGGAAGCTGTGATGGTCTCAGCCCGGCGAAACGACGCCATCTCGCTGGCCCGTCGGCTGTTGCGTGACAAAGACGCGCGCATGATTCTGGCGGCATATGAATCGCTGCGAAACATGGAGGATGCCGCCGTGAGTCGAGAATTGGTCGGACGCAGTTTCCACCTCGAACACGTTGTCCAGACCGACCGCAAGGCCATTTTTGTCTCGCGGAGCGGTCAGCCGCGGGTCGTGATCTTCGGCGCCCCGCTGACCTGTCGCGACAACATCTTTGCCGAAGCGGCCAATGAGACGGTCACTGTCAATTCCCGCGCCGGCCAGGACCACGTGTCGCTGACACGGAAGAACCCGACAGGCCTTGGGGTGCTCGGGCCGGTCCGGACCAGTTTCTCGGTCAGCGAGATCGTCCGCGCTCTCGGGGCGGAGCGGTCTCGCGCAGACGCCGGAGACGTTTCCGGCCTGGGCGCGCCGTACACGGATGTGGTGGCGGTCCTGGAGCAGTTGGCCGCCAAGGGTGCTGTCAGCGCGGAGTTTTGGGCCGGTCCCCTGCCAAAAATCGCCGAATAGTCAAGGAATGGCCTGCGTCAGGCCGATAACACCAAGGCGTGTTGTCCGATAATCGCCCGGACTCGGGGTGGGTGTCTTTGCGGAAGAACAGTCAGAACCGGATGGAATATGCGACTTGAGAAGATCATACTGGACGGATTCAAGAGCTTTGCCGATCGCACGGAGTTCAATTTCGATGCTTCGATCATCGGTATTGTCGGACCTAACGGGTGCGGCAAGAGCAACGTGGTCGATGCGGTCAAGTGGGTGCTGGGCGAGCAGAAGCTCAAGAGCCTGCGAAGCGACCAGATGGCCGACGTGATCTTCAGCGGCAGTGGCAGCCGGAAGGCGTCCGGTTCGGCCGAAGTGGTTCTGGTGATCTCCAACCCCGGCGGGGGCGCCAGCGGACGGTTGCCGATCGACACCGAACAGGTCCAGGTGTCCAGGCGGATCTATCGCAGCGGCGAGAGCGAGTATCGGATCAACAACAAGGTCTGCCGGCTCAAGGACGTCCGGGAGCTGTTCATGGACACCGGCGTCGGCAACCGCGGCTATTCCATCATCGAACAGGGGCAGATCGAGCAACTGGTGGGGGCCTCCAAGGCCGACCGGCGGATCGTCTTCGAAGAGGCTGCCGGCATCAGCAAGTACAAGGCGCACAAGAAGGAAGCCCTGCGCAAGCTCGAACGCACCGAACAGAACCTGTTGCGGCTGGCCGACATCCTTGAGGAGGTGGCCAAGAGACTGCGCAGCGTCAAGCTCCAGGCGGGCAAGGCGCGCAACTACCTCGAATACACGTCGCGCCTCAAGGAATTGCAGGTCAACTACTCGCTGGTCGAGTACGGCCGCAACAAAGAGCAGCTCGACGAAAGAAACCGTGCCCTGCATGAAGCGGGTGAGCGGTTCTCCGCCGTGGCGGCCGAGGAAGCCGGGGCCGAAGCGGAGATGAGCCGGCTGGGCAACGCCATCATCGAAACCGAGCACCGGCTCAGTGAGACGGGCAACACGCTCGTCGCCATCCAGAGCAAGATCGACCAGAAGCTCCAGCGGATCGATTTTCTGCGATCGCGCATCGAAGAACTGGGCAAGCGAAAAGCGACGGCCGGCAGCGAAATCGAGCGGCTTCGCGGACAGGCCGAAGCGGTCAGCCGGGATCTGGCCCGTCACCGGGAAGAGGTGGCCGGCTGCGACGACACCGTCCGGCAGCGCACCGAGGCGATTCATCAGATCCAGGCGATTACGGAAGAGGCCGATGCTCAACTGGCATCCCTGGAGGCGGAACTCGACGACGAGAAGTCCGGGATCATCGACATCGTGCGTCGGACCGCTCAGCTTCACAACGAGATTCAGAGTCTGTCGAACTACCGCGACAACCTGTCGAACCAGCGGAACCGGCTGGCCGGGCGGGCCCAGATCGCCAAAGCCGAACTCGAACGGCTGCTGACCGACAAGGCGCAGCACAATGCCCGTCTGACCGATATCACGCGCGTGCTGACCGAGCTCGAAGAGAACCTGGAGTCCAAACGCCACAAGATCGAAGAGGCGGAAACCCAGATCGTCGAGCAGGCCAGGCAACTGGCGGGCAACAAGGAGGCCCGCAGCGCCCTGAGCAGCGAGCTGGCGGTGCTGGCCGACATGGAGAGGCGTCACGAGGGCCTGGGACAGGCCGTCAAGAGCATTCTCCAGACCCAGGCCGATGAGAGCCGCAAGATCGACTACATCGACGGGATTCTGGCCGACAAGATCAAGACGCATGTGGAACACGCCACCGCGGTGGAAGCGGCGCTGGAGGGGATGACCGACGTGCTGCTGGTCAGGAACACCGCGAAGCTGTTGGCGGATGCGGACACATTGTCGGCGCTGGCGGGCCGAGTGCACTTCTGCTGCCTCGACCGGGTGGAACCGTTTGTGGATGACGTGGATTTCTCGAAGTACCCCAGCGTCCGGGGAAGGCTGGTCGAGTTCGTCTCGTATGAGAGCCGCTATGCTCCGCTGGCGTGGAGACTGCTGGGCAAGACGATCCTGGTGGAATCGCTGAAGGTCGCGACGGAGCTTTCGGGCCACCTGCAAGCCGGCTACTCCTTTGTGACACCGACGGGCGAATGCCTTCGTGCCGATGGACTGCTTCGCCTCGGGCCGCTGGGCAAGGCGTCGGGGTTGATCTCCAGACGCAGCCGCATCGACCAACTGCAGGAGACCATCGATCACATCAACGCCGAGATCGCTCAGTTGGAGGGACACATCCAGCGGAACATGCAGACGAAGGCCCATCTGGAGAAGTTGTGCAAGGACTTGCGCACCGCCATCTATGAGGCCAACACCGAGAAGACCCAGGTGAACTCGAAGCTGGCGCACTTCGAGCAGGACATCAAGCGATTGAAAGAGGAAGAGCCGCTGATCGCCAGCGAACTGGGATCATTGGAGCAGGAGATCGCCCAGTCGGTGCAGAAGGAATACGACTCGAAGCAGCGTCTGACGGAGCTGGAGGCGGTGAACAACCAGCGGGCCGCTCATATCCGCGAACTCGAGACCATGTACGATGAGCTTCGCCAGCAGCAGCAAAGCCGGGTCCGGGAGCTGACGGAGCTGAAGGTCCAGTTGGGCCAGGCCATGGAGCAGCAAAAGGGGCTCAAGCAGATCATCGAAAGCCTGGAGAGCCAGATCGAGACGAACCTCAAAACGTTCGCGGCGGCCGAGCGGGACGTGCAACTGTGTGCTGAGCAGGCCGCCGAGGCACAGCGGGACATCCTCGAATGCGAATCTGCCGTCTCGGAGTTCTTCGTGGAGAAGGAGACGCAACAGCAGGGCAATCGGCAGTTGCAGGAAGAGTTGGAGAGCCTCGCAGCCGAGCAGAAGCGCCGCGAAGAAGTGGCTCGGACCGCCCGGGCGCACAAGGAGGAGGCCGAACGCGTCATCGCCGAGATTCGCATCCAGATCGGTCAGTTGGAGGTCCGCCAGCAGGATCTCGTGGAACGCGTCCGCGAGGAGTTGCAGATCGAGCTGGCCGACGTGTTTGCCGAGCGGACGACCGACGACGTGAACTGGGAACAGGTCAAGGGCGAGATCAACGAGCTGCGGGGCAAGATCGAGCGGCTCGGCAACGTGAACCTCGACGCCATTGAAGAACAGACCACGCTGGAAGAGCGTCACACGTTCCTGGCCAGCCAGGTGCAGGACCTCAACGAGAGCAAGTCGCAGTTGCAGCAGCTCATCAACCGGCTCAACAAGCAGAGCCGGGAGAAGTTCGTCGAGACCTTCGAACAGATCCGAACGAACTTCCAGCAGATTTTCCGCAAGCTTTTCGGTGGCGGCAAGGCCGACATCGTCCTGGAGGACGCCGACGACGTGCTCGAGGCCGGGATCGAAGTGATCGCCAAGCCTCCGGGCAAGGAGACCCGCAGCATTTCGCTGCTCAGCGGCGGAGAGAAATCCATGACGGCTCTGGCGCTGCTGTTTTCGGTGTTCCGCAGCAAGCCGTCTCCGTTCTGCTTCCTGGACGAGGTCGACGCGGCGCTCGACGAAGCCAACACCGAACGCTTCACGCTGCTGCTGCGGGAGTTCCAGAAAGAAAGCCAGTTCATTGTCATCACGCACACCAAACGGACGATGAGCATCGCGGATGTGCTGTTTGGCGTGACCATGCAGATGCAGGGCGTCAGCAAGAAGATCAGCGTGCGCTTCGACGAATACGAAGAAGAACCTGCTGCCGCATAGCCAGGGGGGACCGTTGTCGGGGGAGCCTCAAGTCATTTGCGATTCCGGAGGGGGCGGTCCGATCACGCCGCCGGATAGTGTTGAAGGGGCCACGGCGGGGTGATAGAATCCGCGTTCTTTTTCGAACGCTTAAGGATCGTGCATGGAGCACAAGACGGACAGACACGTATTGAACAACGGCATGGTGCTGTTGGGCGAACCCATGGGCGGGGTCGAGTCGGTGGCGTTCGAGTTCATGCTGCCGGCGGGCGCCGCCGCGATGCCGGAGGGCGCCTGCGGCGCCGCCAACGTCGTCTCCGACTGGGTCTTCCGAGGAGCGGGCGACCGGGACAACCGCCAACTGGGTGACGCGCTCGACGGGCTGGGCCTGCAGCGGTCCGACTCGATCGGCAGTTCGCATCTGTCCGTCGGGGCGGCCCTGGAATCGAGCAATCTGGCCGAGGCGCTGGCGTTGCACGCCGACGCGATCTGTCGGCCTCATCTGAGCGATGCGGAGTTCACGCCGGCCAGGCAATTGGCCATCGAAGAGGTTCTGACGCTGGACGACGAGCCCCGCCAGAAGGTGATGCTGGAGCTGCGAAAGAGATTCTATCCGACCCCGCTGGGACGCAGCACGGTCGGAGAGATCGAGGAACTGGAACGTCTGACCGCCGAGCAAACGCGAACGATCGTAAGGACGCGATTCGACATCGGTCGGTCGATTTTTGCAGTGGCAGGCAAGTACGATTTTGACGCGGTCTGCAAAGAGATGGAGAGTCTGTTCGGCGGCTGTGAGCGCCTCGGTCCACAGTCTATCGCGATCGGCGCCCGTGCGGGCAAGTACACGCATGTTGCGAACGAGGGCTCGCAGGTCCACATCGGTGTCATGACGGAGGCGGTCCCGTTCACCGACGCGGACTACTACAACATTCGCGTGGCGGCGTCCGTCTTGTCCGGTGGCATGAGCGCCAGGCTGTTCACGGAGGTTCGGGAGAAACGCGGGCTCTGCTACGCCATTGCGGCGCGCTACCACAGTCTCAAGGACGCCGCCGGCATCATGTGCTACGCCGGCACGACCCCCGACAAGGCGCAGGAAACCCTCGACGTCGTGATCGCCGAGTTCCGACGCCTGGCCGATGGCATCGGCCAGGAGGAGCTGGAACGGGCCAAGGTCGGACTCAAGAGCGCGCTGATCATGCAGAGCGAGTCATCCGGGAGCCGCGCCGGCGCGATCGGCAGCGACTACTACATGCTGGGACGCGTCCGGAGCCTGGACGAGATCAAGGAACGAATCGAAGCGACCACGGTCGACTCGATTTTGGAGTGCTTGAGGCGGAAACCCTTCAACGACTTCACCATTGTGACCATCGGCCCGCGAGAGGTTCGCGTCGAGTAAGCCTATGCGATTCGAGCAGAAGAAGTTATCGAACGGCCTGGTGCTGATCGGGGAGGTCAATCCGTCGGCGAAGTCGGCGGCGGTCGGGTTCTTCGTCCGGACGGGGTCGCGCGACGAGACGCCGGAGATCAACGGCGTCTCGCACTTCCTGGAACACATGTTGTTCAAGGGCACCGACTCGCTCAGCGCGCTGGAGGTCAACGAGGCGTTCGACCGACGCGGCGCGCAGTTCAACGCGTTCACCAGCGAGGAGAACACGGTGTACTACGCGTCCGTTCTGCCGGAGTACCTGGAGGACATCACCGAACTGTGGGCGGGACTGATGCGTCCGGCGCTGCGCGACGACGACTTCGCGATGGAAAAGAACGTGATCAAAGAAGAGATCGCGATGTACGAAGACACGCCGACGTTCGACGTGGTGGATCGATGCCGGACCCTGCACTACGGGGCGCACCCGTGCGGCAATAGTGTGCTTGGGACGGCGGCCAGCATCGACAGCATGACCGCCGCGCAGATGCGGCAGTATTTCGCGAAGCGCTACGCGCCCAACAACATCATCGTGGCTTGCAGTGGGAACTTCGACTGGGACCGGTTCTGCGCGACGGTCCAGAGGCGGTGCGAAAGCTGGCAGCCTCAGCCCGTGGATCGCCTGCTGACCGACTTCGAGGGCACCCGGGCGACCGAACGGCTGGGCAAGCCCAATCTGAATCGTGAGCACATCTGTCTCGTTCATGCCGGTGTTTCGGCCCAGGACCCGAGGCGGTTTGCGGCGTCTCTGCTGACGCTGATCGTTGGCGACGACTTCGGCTCCCGCTTCTACTGGGATCTCGTCGACAAAGCGATCGCCGAGGCGGCCTCGATGCACTTCGGACCTCTCGACGGGACCGGAATTTTCTACAACTACCTGCGGTGCAGCAGCGCCGGCGCCCCTCGTGTCATGGAAATCGTCAAAGGAATCTTCCAGGACCTGCTCCAAGACGGGGTCTCGGAAGAGGAACTGACCAAGGCCCGCAACAAGGTGCTCAGCGCGCTGGTGATCAAGAACGAACTGCCGATGGGGCGTCTGGTCGATCTGGGCTTCAACTGGATGTACCTGGGGCAGTATCGCTCCGTGGAGGAAGATGTGGAGGCCGCCAAGGCGGTTACCGTGAAGGAGGTGAACTCGTTGATTCGCGAACTGGACCTGAGCCGGTTCACCCAGTACTCGCTGGGGCCGGTGTCTCAGGGATAGCCGCGGCCCAGGGTGTTGAACAAGGCAACAGACTTGATCGGTGGCGGTGGTTCTGCTACCGTGGCTCCTGCGAGGAGGTTGTTCGAAACGTGAGTGAAACCGGCAAGAAGATGAGAAGCAACATGGAGAGAGTGCTTCGGGCGATGGATGTGATTCCACCGTTCGGAGAGGACGGCGCCAACGGCAAGCCCGACGGCGAGCCGGCCAGGCCCAAGATTCAACCCTGGACGCGCCCCGTGCCGCGAGCGGCAGCGCCGAGGGAGCCGGACCCACCGACCCGCTCCGATGAGCCCGCCAGGCATATTCCCACGTTTGACTTGGGTGAGAAGATCCTGGCGGAGCAGCGTCGGATGACCGCCCGCAAACGAAGAGCGCCGGGGAGCGGTCACGGCGTTCCTGCTGAGACTGGGCCGTTGTCGGTTGGGGCTCTGGGGCCCCAGCGCGCCGGCGAGCCGTCGGCCCAGGACGCGATTCAGTTGGAGCAGCTCGTGGCCGAAATTGTCGCACGCGATATCGATCGGTTGTGCAGCGGCCCGGCACGAATGTCGCTTTGACCCGTCGTTGGAAAGCCATCCCCCATTCGCCTCTGCTGGCAAGGCGGATCTCCATTTCGGTCGCGCGCCGCCGAATCGAAAATGACAGCCCCATGGTTTTCTGGTAAACTGGCCTTAAGTCCCTCGAAAAGAAACAAACGGTATGGATAAGGTACTCGGAGAAGGATGGCCAGGAAGTTCACACTGCAATCCCGCACAGCGGCCGGGGATATCGACTTCTCCGCCGACCTGAACCGCGAGCAACTGGCGGTGGCGACCGCGCCGGGCGGACCCATGCTCGTGGTGGCCGGCGCCGGCAGCGGCAAGACCCGCGCCCTGACCTACCGGCTGGCCTGGCTGGTCCACCATGGAATCGACCCGTCCCGCATCCTGCTGGTGACCTTCACGAACCGGGCGGCCCGCGAGATGCTCAGCCGGGTTGAGGTGCTCGTCAAGCAGAAGACCCGCGAGATTTGGGGCGGCACCTTCCACCACATCGCCAATCGCATCCTGCGCATCCATGGCCAGCGGCTGGGGATTTCATCCGATTTCACAATCCTCGACCGTGAGGATGCCCGCGACCTGCTGGCCTCGTGCGTGGACGAGGCGGGTATCGACATCCACCAGCGCCGCTTTCCGCAGAAGGCGGTGCTGGCGGCGATCTCGTCGTTTCTCCAGAACACGCTCGAACCGCTCGACGAGGTGCTCAGCAAACGCTATCCCATGTTCGTCGAGGAGATTTCCGGCGTCGAGAAGGTGCTCTCTCTGTATACGGAGAAGAAGCGTCAGCGGCAACTGCTGGACTTCGACGATCTGCTCAGCGCCTGGCTGCGGCTGATGGCCGAGCACGAGGACGTGCGCGAGCAGCTCGCCGGCCAGTTCCTGCACATCCTCGTCGACGAGTACCAGGACACCAACAGGATTCAGGGCGCGATCATTGACCTGCTGGCTTCCAGACATCGCAGCCTGACGGTGGTCGGAGACGATTCGCAGTCGATCTACAGCTTTCGCGGGGCCAACTTCGACAACATCATCACATTCAAGGAACGGTATCCCGACGCCCGCGAATACAAGCTCGAAACGAATTATCGCTCGGTGCCGGAGATTCTGACGCTGGCCAACGCGAGCATCGCACACAACGTGCGTCGCCTGCCGAAGAACCTCCAGGCGATCCGGTCGTCGGGCCTCAAGCCCGCCATCGTGCCATGTCACGATCACTACACGCAGTCGCGGTTCATCGCCGAGTATGTGCTGCACCTGCTCGATGAGGGACGCACGCTGAACGACATTGCGGTGCTGTACCGCAGCCATTGGCATTCGCTGGAGATCCAGCTCGAGTTTCAGCGGCGCAACATCCCGTTCCATATCCGTGGCGGCCTGCGTTTCTTCGAGCAGGCCCACATGAAGGACATCCTCTGCTACCTGCGCGTCATGCAGAACCCTACCGATGAGCTGGCTTGGCTGCGGCTGCTCAAGATGCTGCCGCGCGTCGGCAGCGCTCTGTCACGCCGGGTCTGGCGGCATATCAGTGACTCGGCCGATCCGGTCAAGGAGGTCTTCACGGTCGAGACGGCCAGCCTTCTGCCTGCCAGCGCGCGGCCGTTCTACGAGGATTTCGCGGCACTGATCAAGGAGGCCAGCGAGATCGACTCGCCTGCCGAGATCATCGACCTGGTGCTCAAGCGGTCCTACGAGGATTACCTCGTTTCGCACTACGACGGCGCCTCGCTGCGGAAAGAGGACATCAACGGACTGGCGAACTTCGCGTCGCAGTACAAGAGCGTCGAGGCGTTTCTGGCCGACGTGGCGCTGGCGGGGGAGTTCTCCGGCGAGAACGTGGTGGCCGGACCGGACGAGCAGGAGTTCGTGATCCTCAGCACCGTACATCAGGCCAAGGGGCTCGAATGGCCCATCGTGTTCATCCCCTGGCTTTCGGACGGGCGGTTTCCATCGGATATGGCGATGAACCGCAAGGAGGAGTTGGAGGAGGAGCGGCGGGTCTTCCACGTCGCCGTTACGAGGGCGCGGGACGAGCTGTACCTCGTTGTCCCTGAGGTCTACCGCAATCGCGGCGGAAACCTGGTCATGATGAAACCCAGCCGCTTCCTGACCGAACTGTCGCGCGAGCTGACCGAGCAGATGGAACTGGAGGAAGGCCTGCCTCACCTGATCGGTGGCGAGGACCACAATCTGCTGCCGTCCGGAGAGCAGTGATCTTGGGTGAAAGCCGTTGCCGCGCGGCCTCTGTCTCCACAGGTTCTTGATGCCGTCGGTCGATATTTGGTAGAATGAACGTCTGTTCAAACCGCCGCGGTAGATGCAGTGTCCTGTTCGGGATCGGCACATGAAACAGAGCTCAAGGCCGACGCTCAAGGCGATCGCAAAACAGTTGGGGATTTCCGTTACGACGGTCTCGCGCGCCCTGAACGGCAAGGCCGAAGCCTATGGCATCAGCAAGAAGACGGAAGAGGCGGTCCTGCGGGCCGCCAAAGAGATGCATTTCTCGCCGGATCCGCTGGCCCGGGGGTTGCGCCTGAATCGGACCCTGAGCATCGGGCTGCTCATTCCGGATATTTCGAACCCATATTTTGCCGAGATCGCCAGGAATGTCGAGATGGCCGCACGTCGCGAGGGCTACTCGGTCATTCTCTGTGACAGCCAGGAGAGCACGCAACTGGAAATCGAGTCGTTGGCGCTTCTGCGCGATCGCAAGGTGGACGGCCTCGTGATCGCCCCGGTCGGGCAGTCGGCGGCGCATCTCGAAGAGCTTCAGGATGGCAGCTTGCCGCTGGTGGTGATTGACCGCCACTTCCCGAATCTGAAGCTGCCCTATGTCGTGTCGGACAACTATCGCGGCGCGATGGAGGCCACGAGCCATCTGATCGATCGCGGGCATCGGACGATCGCCTGTGTCCAGGGGCTGGCCGGAACCTCGCCCAACCGGGAGCGGGTGCGGGGATACCGGACGGCCTTGAAGGACCACGGCATCGAACCGGATGATTCGCTGGTGGCCGGGAGCAGCTTCGGGCAGGAAAACGGTTACGTCCATGCCAAGCTCCTGCTGGGAAAGAAGAAGGGCATCACCGCGATTCTCGCGCTGAGCAACCTGATTACTTTAGGTGTTCTGCGTGCGCTCTCCGAGGAGGGACTGAGCGTGCCCGGCGACATCTCGGTGATTTGCTTCGACGATCAGCCCTACTGCGCGTACCTCCATGCGCCGATGACGACGGTCGACCAGGACAATGAACGGATGGGACAGATCGCGGTTCGGCTGCTTTTCGAGCAGATCCAATCGCGGGGGCGTTTCTCCGGCGAGGGCATCGTCTTGCCCACGCGGCTGATTGAACGGGCCTCCGTCCGGCAAATCACGCCGTAGTTCAGGTCCGCACGAGCGTGCTCTTCGTCCCAGAATGTCGTCAAAGGACCCCTGGAAATATATTGACGCCGGCGGCGCGGCGAGGTAGCATTGAGGCTATCGCAAACGTTTGCGGTCTTTGCCACAAACGTTTGAAGGCGCTTCGATGGTTTGCCGATAGCGCCGGCATGGGACCGGAGCCATGTGAAAGGGCGGAACGATGGGCGAGCGGAAGGCATTTACGCTGATCGAGCTGCTGGTAGTGATCGCGATCATTGCGTTGCTGATGGCGATTCTGATGCCGGCGTTGCAGCGGGTCCGCAGCCAGGCTCGGGGGGTTGCCTGCCAGTCCAATCTCAAGCAGATGGGCTACACGTTCACGCTGTACACCGACGACAACGACGGCAAGTTCCATCATGAAGCCGGGAGCGATCCGCGCCATAGCTGGGTTCCTGCAATGCGTCCCTACTACAGCCGCGAGCCGAAGATTCGGGCGTGTCCGGCGACGACCAAGTTCTTCAGTGATGGCGTGACCGGCCCCTTTGTCGGATGGGGTGTCTATGGCGAAGGCACGCTGCCGAGCGTGCCCGACTATGCGGTCAAGGGCGACTACGGGAGCTTTGGTCTCAACGGGTGGGTCGCCAACGACACGGGCGATGTCCACACCGAAAGGAACTGGCGCACCGTGCGCATCAAAGGAGGCTATCGCGTGCCGGTCTTCGTGGATTGCCAATGGGTGGACGGCCTGCCTCTGGCGGCCAACGAGCCGCCCGAGTTCGACGGTCAGTGTCACTGGGACTGGTACACCAACGCCATGCGGAGCTTCTGCATCAATCGGCACCACGGGTTCGTGAACGGCGTGTTCATGGACACCTCCGTCCGGCCCATCGGTCTGAAAGAACTGTGGGAGGTGTACTGGCACAAGCAGTGGGCCCAGGAGCAAGCGATCCGTGGCACACCCGTGTGGCCGGAGTGGATGGTGAGTTTCAAAGACTACGCCGCCCTGTGAGGAATCAGGTATGTGCCGGCTCTGTCTTGCGACGGCGCCGTGATGATCGCCCCGGCGTGTCGCCGTGGCGAAGTTGTCGTTAGTACCACCTGTCATTGAGGAGGTTCGCCATGCGAGGGAAACTGATTGTCTTCGTCTATCTGATCCTGCTGTGCGTTGCGCGGCCGGGGGTTGCGGATCTGGTCGGGTACTGGCCCCTGAACGAGGGAAGCGGCACCCAGGTGATCGACCAGACCGGCAATGGCCACACCGGCACAATCGAGGGTGCCACGTGGACCAGTCCCAGCTGGAATGGAAAGGGGACATGCCTGGAGTTCGATGGCGTCAACGACCTTGTACGGGTCCCCGACGCGGAGGACTTGCGATTCGGCGCCGCAGACGCTTACGCGCTGACGGCATGGGTCCACTTCACCACTCTGCCGGGGCACTGGTCCGGCGTGGTGACCAAGGGACGGGAGACCAGCAACTGGTACGGCATCTGGGTCGACGGGAGCAATGCGTGGGTTTTCGGACACCAACCGGCCAATCAGATCGGAAGCACGATCGTGGCCGGTGAATGGACCCACGTGGCGATGGTTTATGACAACGCGTCGAAGAAGATCTATCTTAACGGCCAGCTCGACAACGAAGCCACGACATCGGCGGCGGCGGACAACACGGCCGATCTCGTCTTTGGCGCCGCCCTGGGCGTGACCGAGTTTGCACCGGTCCGCCTCAACGAAATCCGCATCTACAATCATGCGCTCAATGACGCAGAGGTCGTGGCCTCTATGGAGAGTCTGTCGCCTGCGGAACTGGCCTCGAATCCGATTCCCGATGACGAAGCAACTGACGTGCCCTATGACGTGATTCTGGCCTGGACGGCCGGCGAATATGCCGCCACACATGATGTCTACTTCGGCGCGTCGTTTGACGACGTCAATGATGCCAGCCGAGCCAATCCTATGGGTGTGCTGGTCAGTCAGGGCCAGAGCGCCGCGGTTTACGATCCGCCCGGCCTGCTGGAATTCGCGCAGACCTACTATTGGCGCGTCGATGAAGTCAACGCGGCCCCGGACAACACCATCTTCAAAGGCGCCGTCTGGAGTTTTACCGTCGAGCCGTTTGCCTATGCAGTCCCGAACGTGGTTGCGACCAGCAATGGCGTCTCGGAGGCGGACGCCGGCCCGGAGAATACCGTCAACGGCTCGGGCCTGAGCGCCAACGACCAGCACTCCACCGATGCGCCGGACATGTGGCTCGCCTCGCCCGGCGCCGAGCCGTTGTGGATTCAGTACGAGTTCGACCGCGTCTACAAGCTCAGTGAGATGCTCGTCTGGAATTACAACGTCCAGTTCGAGCTGATCCTCGGCTTTGGCCTCAAGAATGTCACGGTGGAGTACTCCCTGGACGGAGCCGAGTGGACGGTCCTGGGCGATTTCGATTTTGCCAAGGCGACGGCCAAGGCCACCTATGCCGCCAACACCGTCGTGCCGTTCGACGGCGCCGCCGCCAGGTACGTCCGCCTGACCGTCAACAGCGGCTACGGGATGATGGGCCAGTTCGGGCTCAGTGAAGTCCGCTTCCTGTTCGTTCCCGCGCATGCGCGCGAGCCGCAGCCGGCCGATGGGACGATTGATGTGAACCCCGACGTGGTCCTCACCTGGCGCGCGGGCCGGGAGGTGGTCTCGCACGAGGTGTATCTGGGGTCCGATCCGCAGTCTCTGGCCCTGGTCGATTCCACCTCGTCGCCGGCGCATGCGCCGCAGGGACTCGCGTTGGGCAGTACGTACTACTGGCGGGTCGATGAAGTCAACGAGGCGGACGCCGTGACCACGTGGACGGGGGACATCTGGAGTTTCGTCGTCCGTCCGTACGTTGTCGTCGATGACATGGAGAGTTACACGGACGACGTGGACGCCGGAAGAGCCATCTTCCAGGCCTGGATCGACGGGTGGGAAAATGGCACCGGCTCGCTCGTGGGATACATCGATGTGCCGTTTGCCGAACAAACGCTCGTTCATGGCGGTCGGCAGTCGATGCCTCTCGGATATGACAACACGGTCTCGCCCAACTACTCGGAGGCCGTGCGGACGTTCGACTCTCCCCAGGACTGGACGGCGTATGGCGTCCAGAGCCTGGCCTTGTCCTTCCGAGGCAGAGCGGGCAATACGGGCCAGCTCTACCTGAGAATCGGCGATGCGAAAGTCGTCTATGATGGCGATGCGACCGATATCGGCCGCGCGATATGGCAGGTCTGGAATATCGACCTTTCCACGGTCGGCGGGAATCTGCGCAGCGTTGCGGAATTGGCGATCGGCGTCGATGGCGCCGGCGCGACCGGACTTGTGCTCATCGATGACATCCGGCTGTACCCGCAGGCGGCCGAGCGCATCACGCCTGTCGAGCCCGACGCCGCGAGTCTGGTGGCGCGCTATGCCCTGGACGGCAACGTCAACGACGGCTCGGGACATGGTTACAACGGTACGATCATTGGATTGCCGACCTACGTTGACGGCGTGGAGGGCCAGGCCCTTCTGCTGGGTGGCGACGAGGACTACGTCGATTTCGGCACTCCGGCGGGGTGGCCTTCCGGCCTGGAGCCGCGTTCCATGACCGGCTGGGGCAAGACCGGTTCCATCGCCGTTGGCTGGCGATGGATCGCCGCCTATGGTACCGGGGCGACGAGCCAGGCGATGTTCATCGGTCTCTACGGCCCCGACCTCTACGGCGGAGGTCACGGCGACGATGTGATGAGCCCCGGCTTCTGGGATACGGATGAGTGGCACCACGTCGGATTGACCTACGACGGCGCGACGGCGAGATTGTACGCTGACGGCGTCGAGGTCGCTTCGGCGGCCAAGAACTGGAACCTGGTCCCGAGTCGCGCCCATATCGGCCGGCAGGTCAGCGACCAGATCGAGTTCTGGACCGGTTCCGTTGACGACGTGCGAATCTACAGCGAGGCACTGTCGGCCGGCGAAATAGCCTGGCTGGCCGGCAGAAGGTCCCCGGTCCACAAGCCGTTCTGAGTCGTTGCGAAGGCCTTGCCTTGGCGGCGAGGGCATACGGTTCACGGCAAACAAGGAGTGAACTCAAGAGGGGCAGGACAGCGCCGCGCTGCCCTGCCCTTTGTTCATGCCGGCAGCGGCGTTCCGCGGCTGGAGTCCATCTGCGGCGCGGATGGGCCTCGCAGTGTAGTCTCGCAGACCCTCCCGGCGGATTTCATCGGTTGGTTCGATTGAATTCTGCCGCCACCGTCCTATATTGCGCGGGCTGGTGCAGGGCTGGATGGGGAGGAGAAGAAAGTTCGGCGATTGTGCGGGTTCTGTTCGGTTTTTGTTTGGGTTTTTCGAGCGACATGGTCGATAGAGCTAACGAAGAACGAAATGGAACGGAATCAGATGATTGTGAGGATTCAAGGATGGACGCTTACAGGAACGGCAGGATCGACCCGGTGTGCAAGTTCGGGACGGGCGGCGAGTATTTCTCGACTTGGCCTCCCTCGGACTTGGCGTTTCCCGATCCTTCGGCCGGAGCGCTGACGAAGGTGCTTTCGTGTCTGGCGGAGATCATGGGTGTGGTGTCGGGGGTGCGGTGCAGCCGGCCCGCCAATGGGACAATGCAGGCGGCTCGCGTGGTTCAGGCGGGCCAGGAGGAACGCAAGGATGCAGGTGCGATACGTAGAACCCATCGACGGGCTGACGCCTCGTCAGGTCGAAGTGCTCCGACTCATCGGCTCTTTCTGCGACAGTCAACGCTATTCCCCGACGATCGCCGAACTGGCGTCAAGGATGCACATCAGTCGAAGCACCGTGTTCGAACACCTCGGCGAACTGCAAAGAAAGGGATTGCTCGCGACCTCGCCGGGCAGGGCACGCTCTTTGAAGCTGACTTCAAGCGGGCACGCTCTGCTTGACCGCCTCGGCGGATGCCAGCCGGGTGAGAACACCGAACCGGCCTCGGGGATTCCTCTTGTGGGCCGGATCGCGGCGGGGCTGCCGCGAGAAGCCATCGAAAATACCGAATCGATCTCACTGGAGACCTGCTTCGGGCTCGGAGAGGGTTTATTCGCCCTGGAGGTCTCCGGCGACAGCATGATCGAGGAGAACATCGAGCCGGGCGACTACGTGATCTGCCGACGCACGAACGTGGCCGACAACGGCGACCTCGTCGTGGCTCTGGTCGATGATGGCGAGGCGACGCTGAAACGCCTCTACAAGGAGAGCCACTGCGTCCGCCTCCAGCCGGCGAACGCCAATTACCAGCCGATCTACACGAACAACTGTCACATCGAAGGGGTCGTCGTCGGCCTGGTCCGCCGCCTCTAACCCCTGAGAAGATGTCGGAATTTCGGAGCCTCTCATCTGCGCCCGCCAGAGAGAGTGTCTCTCTGTCGCCTGAGGATCGTCCTTGAACCTGTGGTGAAAGGTGATAGGATGGTAGATCGAATTACCACAGCGGAGGAGACCTGAGGATGCGGCAGGGAGTGGCTAATGGCGAAAGACAGCATCTGGACAGGGCAACCGAGGCCGGTGTGGGTCGTGACGCTGTGCGGGGTCTTCCTTACCTCGATTGCGGCGGCGGACAACTGGCCACGCTTTCGCGGTCCGAACGGCCAGGGGATCAGCGATGCCCGGACCGTTCCGACGAAGTGGTCCGAGCAGGACTACAACTGGAAGATCGAGCTGCCCGGCACGGGGCATTCGTCCCCGGTGGCCTGGGATGGCAAGCTGTTTGTCACCTGCGCGGACCAGAAGGCGGGACGAGGCATGCTGCTCTGCGTCAGCGGTGCTGATGGCGCAGAACGATGGCGGCAAGAACAAGACCTTACGAAGTACCCATTGACCAACCTTAACAGCTATGCCGGCCCGACGCCGGCGGTGGACGGCGAGCATGTCTATGTCCTCTGGCCCGATGGCCGGCAGACAGTGCTGTTGGCTCTGACACACGACGGCGGGCACGCGTGGACGGCGCCGCTGGCGGGAGTTCGCACGCGGCATGGCCAGGGCAGCTCGCCCATCGTGTGCGGCTCCCACGTGATCGTGTCTCACGAGCAGGAAACCAACAGCGATGGCGTTACGAGTCAGTGGCTGGCTGTCGACCGGCGCACGGGCGAGGTGAAATGGCGATGTGAAGAGCCCGGAGTTGTCAACGCGTCGTACTCGACACCCTGCACCTTTGGAGATTCCGCCGGCCGGTTGCAGCTTGTCTTCACGAGCAACGCCCACGGCATCGCAGGCGTCGATCCGCAGACGGGGGATGTGCTCTGGGAAGTTGCCTCCGCACTGCCGGCCCGCGTGGTAAGCTCGCCTGTCGTGGCAGGCGACCTGGTGATCGGGACCTGTGGAGAAGGCGGGCAGGGATTGCGACTGGCGGCGGTTCGGCCGACTTGCGAGGGCTCGTCGTTCCGAGCCCCCGAAGTGTACAGTCTTGAGAGCCGGGTGGTGCCCTATGTCGCCACATCCGTAGCCTACAAAGGGATGCTGTTCGCATTCCACGACAGCGGCCTTGTGTCGTGTCTGATGAGCGACACGGGGCGGGTGGTGTGGAGCGAGAAGCCCGCCGGGCGGTTCTATGGCTCGCCCATATGCGTCAACGGGAATCTGTATGCCCTGACGGTCGATGGCAACGTCGTCGTGCTCCTGGCCGGGCCGGAGTATAAGCTGCTGGGGGTCAATGCATTGGGCGAGAAGAGCCACGCAACGCCGGCCGTGGCCGACGGCCGATTGATTCTGAGAACGTTTTCCCACCTGATCTCGATTGGCGGCTGATAGCCTGACATTGTGTGACCGGGCAGGCAGCCCATCATCGAGGCAAGACACGGAAGCAGACGAATGACGCAGCAAGGTGACGGTGTTTGCGGTCGTGTGGTCCGGTCATACAGACGGGGACGCAGGAGGTGGGGGGGATCACGTGGGATGCTGCTCCTCGCGGCCCTTTCGCTTGCCGGCATCTGTCCGGCGCAGGATGCGATTCCCAGCGAGACAGTGACTCGGACGCGTGCCGAAGTCGAGGCCCTGATCCAGAAAGTCGGCAGCGAAGCGCCGGACTGGTGGGACTCGGTGGAGCTGACGTATCCGCCAACGCTGGACCTGGACTGGCCCCTGAAGGCCGAGGGTCCCTGGGACGCAAGGAAGAACGTGGGGCAGTACATCTGGGATGTGATCAACCCGAATCCTGGTCGCTGGAAGGAGGGGATCAAACTGGTGAACCACCTGATGATCCGCCACAAGGACGACCGGGCCAAGTTGGCGCGCTCGACGGAAACGCTCGGCCGGATGTTCCATGATCTGTTGGAGGACTGGGCCCGGGCGGTGTTCTGGTGGCGGATCAGCGCCAAGTACGGCCAGTACGTCGATCCGATTGACCTGGCGCACTGCTACTGGAAGCTGGGTTGTCGCGAGATGGCGGTGGAGATGCTGTCCCATGTCTCACATGACTACACCCGCCACGGGGCTTTGATCAAGCTGTGGGCAGACATGGGACAGGTCGACAAGGCTTTGAAGCTTGCGGAGCAGAAGGCGGCGGCCGGCATGCCCACGGTCGCGTACCTGGCTGCCGGTGACGCCTGTCGCCTGGCCGGCCGTTACGAGGAGGCACTGGCGTACTACCGCAGGTCGTACGACGGGAAGGACGCCCAGGGTCGCGAGGGCGACGTCGCCAAGGGCAAGGAACGGGCCTTGGCCAGCATCGGGGCGATTCGGCTGTTTGATGCTCTGGACGTGGCGCGCGTCGCCGACGGCACGTATACCGCCAGCAGCATCGCCTACGCCGGGCCTTTGTACGTGGAAGTGACGGTCAAGGATGGCCGAATTCAGTCGGTTCGCGTCACGAGCCACGAGGAGAAGCAGTTCTACTCGGCCTTG